>Ga0187872_10000729_pt1 | contig 36217 bp, 39 predicted proteins | sample June2016WEW_16_4_FD_132973 | JGI IMG/M metagenome (GOLD analysis project Ga0187872, IMG submission 132973) | Peatland microbial communities from SPRUCE experiment site at the Marcell Experimental Forest, Minnesota, USA - June2016WEW_16_40 | ecosystem: Environmental > Terrestrial > Soil >...
ACCCTACGACACAGCCGCCACCCGTCTCAACACGCCCCCATTCCTGCGCCCAATTCCCCTCGTCTCGCCGCTCCTGCCTCCCGCCAGCCTCGCGCCCTCCCCCACTGTCTGAATCGCAGGTCACTGCGGTTTGGCAGATGGTTTCGGACCTCCAGTGTGTTACAATCTTAGGTTTTCAAATCCGCATTGAGGAATTATTCACATGGCACAAATTGATCTCATTATAGGAAGAGAAATTCTGGATTCACGCGGCAATCCCACCGTGGAAGCCGACGTGGTCCTTCGCGACGGCTCTTTTGGCCGCGCGGCAGTTCCCTCGGGCGCTTCAACGGGTGAACACGAGGCCGTGGAATTACGCGACGGCGACAAGCGGCGCTATTTGGGCAAGGGCGTCCTGCAAGCCGTGGACAATATCAACTCGGTGATTGCCCGCGATCTGGGCGGACACGAGGCCAGCAATCAGACGGAAATCGACGCGCGGATGATCGCGCTCGACGGCACCCCCAACAAAGGTAAACTCGGGGCGAACGCCATTCTGGCCGTCTCCATGGCGGCTTGCCGGGCCTCGGCGCGCTCAGCGGGCGTCCCGCTCTATCGCTATTTGGGCGGACTGCAAGCTCGCCTGCTGCCTGTACCGATGATGAACGTCCTGAACGGCGGCGTTCATGCCGACAACACCGTGGACTTTCAGGAATTCATGATCATGCCGGTGGGCGCGGAGAACTTCGCGGAGGCGCTGCGCATGTGCGCAGAGACTTTCCACACTCTCAAGAAAGTTCTGAAGGATCGCGGGTACAACACCTCCGTCGGCGACGAAGGCGGCTTCGCCCCCAGCCTCAAATCGAATGTCGAAGCGGTGGAAGTCCTGCTCGAAGCCATCTCGAAGGCCGGGTACGCCCCCGGAAACGACATTGCGATCTCGCTTGATCCCGCTTCCAGCGAAATGTACCAGGACGGGAAGTATGTGTTTTTCAAGTCCGATAAGTCAAAGAAGTCATCCGAGGAAATGGTCAAGCTCTACGCCGACTGGGTCCGCCAATATCCAATTGTCAACCTCGAGGACGGCCTCGCGCAGGACGATTGGGAGGGCTGGGTGATTCTCACCAAGGAACTGGGAAGCAAGATTCAGCTCGTGGGTGACGATATTTTCGTGACCAACACCGAACGCCTGGCGCGCGGCATTGAAGAGGGCGTGGCCAATTCAATTCTGATCAAGCTGAATCAGATTGGCACGGTGACGGAAACCATCCGCGCCATCGAGCTTGCACGACGCCACGGTTACACATCCGTCGTCTCGCATCGCTCGGGGGAAACCGAGGATGCATTCATTGCCGATTTCACCGTCGGCATGGGCACGGGCCAAATCAAGACAGGCTCCGCCAGCCGCAGCGACCGCATTGCGAAATACAACCAGTTGCTCCGCATCGAGGAGGAATTGGGGAGCGCCGCCGAATTCCTTGGCGCCGCCGCCGTGAAGCGGGGGTAAAAGGACGGCCGACCAACGGAAGTGCGCGCGGGGGATCCGGAAGAAGGGAGAACTGGTCCTCTCCCTTCGCGTCTTTGTCCGGAGGGGCGCCCCTGCCCTTGCGGCGCACCACGCCAGTGAAATCCAGGTTGTGACTCGTTTTAAAGTGCCACAGGCGTCCCCCCCCGTGAGCGGTCACGGTCAGGATGGCCGTGCCATCCCCTGGAGTTTGTACATTTCGAATGGGCCGCCCCCGGGCCAAACCCTCAAAGATTACAGCGCAGATCACTTCTACGGTTCGGCGACTAGGTCAAAGTGAGCGATCGGATAGTTTCCGAGTGAACCATCCAGGAGTTCGCACTCGATTAAACCCTACGCCTTTGATTGCGGGTACCAGCGATAACGGACTCTCCTATCAGGCGGTCCGGCGCGTGGAGTCTATCAGTTCCGGTGTCCATCTAAGTAATTACTTTAGACGAATTGCCAGGCCTCGGCTGCTTTGCTACACTCTGCCGCAACCGGGGAGTGCTTGAGCGGGAGGTGGCGCCCGCGCTCCCCCGCGGCGAGGTACGTCGGCCGCCTCCAGCAAGAGATTTAGGTACATGGAGCAGCATGCTATGGAGCCTGGACTGCGCCCGGAAAGCGTTGCTGTGGATACCGCACTTGATGCCTGGCGGCGCAAGGCTGCCGATCGCCTGCTGATTGCTGCCGCCGTTGTTCATCTGCCAGCGCTCATTCTGTTGCTGCTCGGGTATGGCGCGCCCATGGCTTGGTGGCTAAGAGACGTGACGCTTCCGGTCTACCTTGTCATGGTAGCCGTCGCGCTCTTCAGGACCGTGAACTACCGCACCCGGTTATCAGCGTTTTTTGTCGCCGTATACTTGGGCGTAGCCATTATGAGCTTGGCCAACCCGCTCGGACCTTATTCCGAGGTTGGGCTCGTCGCCGTTCCGGTTCTCGTCTTGGTGCTCCTGGGCAATCGGCCAGCGGCCGTGGCCATCGGGGCCAGCGCCACGATCTTTCTATCGGCCACTTTCCTGCGGGCCCGCCCCAGCGTGATCCACACGCTGGGCATAGATCCCTCTTACGTTTACGTCGCTGCCAAGCAGGTAACCGCCTTGGCGGCATGGCTGGTGGCGTTGATGGTGATGCTGAATCGCTTCGTGCGGTTCCTATTGAGCTCGCTGGCCGCGCAATACCGGGCCAACGCGGCGTTGGAAATGGAGGTCGTGGAACGCACCGCGGCCCAAAGGGAGGCGGAACGCGAGATGCACGAGCGCCAGCGTCTCGAGCGCGAGATTGCCAGCGTCGGCGACAGGGAGCGGCGGCGGCTCGGCCAGGACTTGCACGACGGCGTGTGCCAGCAGGTCACGGCCGCGCTCTTGCGGTGTCAGGCTCTGGAGCGACGATTGGAGCGGGGCGGAACCGTATCGGGCACGGATTTCGAGCCACTCTCGTCGCTATTGGCGGACACCATCGACGACGCCCGTAATGTCGCGCGCGGACTCTGTCCGTTGGAACCGGAACCGGAGGCGCTCGCGCCCGCCCTTCGCGCCTTGACCAAGCGCATGCAGGAACTGGCGGCTGTGCGTTGTGAATGCGTGACGGCGGGTGATGTCCGCGTGGCCGATCCAGAAGTGGCCCAACACCTGTATCGTATTGCGCAGGAGGCTCTCAGCAATGCCGTGCGGCACGCAAAAGCCAGCCGCATCAGGCTCGAATTCCGTGGCACTGACGGTGAATTCACCCTGCAAGTGGAAGACGACGGAGTGGGCCTGCCGGCTGCATCTCCCGATGGAGGCATGGGACTGCGCACGATGAGGTATCGGGCGCAAATCCTGGGAGGTGAACTCACCGTAGGGCCCGTGCGCGGTAGCGGTACGCGCGTCGCCTGCCGCGTGCCGCGTTCACACCGTGAGCCGGGCACCGGGGGTGATGCAGGAGGCGAACCATGCATGCCGGCCGCATGACTCATTCCCGATCTTTGCGCATCCTGTTGGTGGACGACCACCCCGCCGTCCGCGAGGGACTGGCCCTTCTGCTTGCGCCGGAAGGCATGGAAGTTTGCGCCGAAGCGGCGGGGCGGCAGGAAGCGCTGGCGCGCCTGCAGAAGTGCCATCCCGATTTGGCCATCGTCGATCTCTCGCTGGAACGGGAGGACGGCACGGCGCTGATTGCTGATCTGCACAAGCGCGAGGTGCCGGTGCTGGTGTATTCCATGCACAACGATGCGCCGCACGTGGAAGGTGCTTTCGCCGCCGGGGCGCTGGGATACGTAACCAAGCGGGAGTTTCACGAGGTGCTGGTGCAGGCGGTTCGCGAGGTCGCCGCATCCCGCCGGTTTGTTAGTCCTCACGCCGCAAGCGCGCTGGCGGAAAGCCACACGGGTGCTCAGCGCGATGACGCCGTCGCAAAGCTGAGTCCCCATGAACGTGAGGTCTACCAATTGCTGGGCCAGGGAGAGGGTTTGCTCGAAATCTCCGCTGCCCTTAACGTCAGCGCCCATACCGTGGAAAGCTATTACTCGCGCATCCAGGTGAAGCTTCGCCTGAACGGTATGTACGAACTAAGGCGCCACGCCATCGAGTACGTTCGGAAGCACGCCTGATAGCGAATCCTCTGCGGCCCCAGTGCCGCAGACCTCAACCAACAGGTCAACCTGCTCTGAACCCGTAGCGAAAGTCCACCACAGGCCTGTAGCGGAATTCCACCACACGCTTGTGGTGGAATTCCCTTGCATACAAAACACCCGCCCAGTACTAGCATTCTCTCCCGTGCACAGTCAGAACAAGTCTTGGTGCAGACACAAACTTGAATTTAGGCGCCACAACTATTCCTAACCCAGTGCCGAACGGGCCTGTTTACGCGGTCGCGGTGCAGGCGGAAGGCAGCGTCCTGTTGGGAGGCGATTTCACTTTAATGCATGGGAGGAGACGAAAATGGCAGTTCATGTTAAAGCAGATGTAGCGCGGACCTGCTCTGTCGGTGCGCAGGCCTTGTCATGCTACCCACTGGAAGAGCCGCAGACCTTGAAAAGCAGGTCTGCGCTACCTCGCTGCCAGGCTCCTCCATCACCAAACCGGGAGAGGAATTTGATTTCTGCTCCGCCACCCAAGGCTGGGGGAACAAACTCGCCTGCGACGAAGAGAGGCCGGGGGACGCCATGGCGCGCCCCAAACGCACGTCGTTCAGAGATTGACGAAAGGGGACATAGCGCCGGCCGGGATACTCGATCCACGCAGGAACACCTTTCATCTGGCACGGCCATATAGCTTGAAAACTTCGCAAGGAAGGAGAACTGCAATGAGGATTAAACGTTATCTCGCTCTCGGGTTGGCTTGGGTCAGCCTAGCATCGTGTCTTGGCGCGTCGTTGGCCTGGGCACAGGATCGCGCTGCCGCCACCGCAACCGATCCACTCAGCAACATCAATCGGATGCCCACCGCACTCGAGCATACGGTCGGACGGCTCCGCACCGACCTCGAGGCGAACGGCTTTGCCGTCGCGCGCGGCTACTGGACGCTGTGGGGGGTGGACGACTGCAAGTATCCGCTCCAGACCCTCGGCTATTGCTACGGCAACAATCCAACGGCGCCGTACGTGCTCGCGGTCGTGCCGCTTTGGAATGACGAGTACGTGGACCCGAGGTTCCATCACATACTCAACGAGCCGCGGCACGGCATGTCCGCGAATCACAGGCTGGACCCGCGCGAGGCACTCGTCATCGTGGCCCAGCTTCCTCCGCCGGCCCGCTATTTCGGGATCGGGTCGAACGTCTTCACGCGAGAGGCTGCCTTCAACCCGGATGATCCGATCTTCCCGAAAGTCACTGATCCGCTGCTGCAGAGCATCCTGTTTGGCGCCTCGCCCGATCCGTCGCGGAGGATGTTGGTGGCGAGCATCGGCAACAGCACGAACAACGTCGTCATCGAACAGCAGACCGGACAGGCCCGGTGGAACAGGCCGGCGTACAATGTGATCACGTCCGACGCACACATGGCGGCGGAGATGACCGATGCGCTCGTACGCGCCGGCGCTTCCTCGTCCGACATTTTCACGGAGCCCGTCTCTCCCGAACTGGTAAAGCTGGGACTGGACCGCTCGGCGGATGATCTGATCACTTACATCCGATACTCCATGCCGGTCGATAAGGCGGCGGGTGAGCAGTGGCGTCAGGAGCTGCCACTCACGATCCTCCGCGTCCGCGACGTGAGTTCGCGGCAGTACAACAATCCACTTCCGGTACCGACATACGCGGAACGCAAGGCGAACTTCGATGAGACGACGACGGAGATGACCGAAGACTTCACGAATCTCCAGGATGCCGTCCTCACGGCCTGGGGACAATCGGAATCAGAGGCGCCGCTCCTCCCGTTTTTCAGCGCCTACAAGTTCCTTGATCTCATCGGGCAGCACTGCCTTGGTTATGATGATCCCTTCTCGGCGCCCCGTGGTCCGATGGACTGCCTGGGCGACTCGCAGGATGCCGATTACCAGATCAGCGCGTCGGGGCAGATCGACGGCGGCCAGGTTATCGCCGTGGTCGGGACGCTCTCGACGGAGACGGGGAATGCGACCTACACCAGCCTGTCGGTGAACTGGTTCCCTGAACTCGTCGGCGTTGCGAATATCGATGACACCGATCTCAAAGGAAGCGCCGCGGGCTTCGCAAGCGCGCTGCAACACAATTCCGACCTGTTTTACGTGTATTACGTGGCTCGCGACTGCACCGGACTGGCTCATTGTCGCGAGATTTCGACGAAGCTCGTGCCGACCGGCGGGACCATCAAACTCATTCAGCGCAACTATGTCAATCCGGGCTCGAGCAGCGGCCCGGATCCGAATAAGATTCTTAACCCCGTCGCGATCGTTCTCAATGGAAGTAATCGGCCGGTGATGTAGAGAGGAGATTCGGCTTTACAGCGTCGGCACACTGACGGTAAGCAATTGCACCTTCTCCGGCAACACCGCTCCCGAGGGCGGTGCGATTCTTGCAATTTACACGACAGTGGCGAACAGCACCTTCGCTGGCAATTCGGCGACTGACGGCGGCATCGAGAACGACCTTGGCCCCGTGACGGTGACCAATTGCACCTTCTCCGGCAACACCGCCTCCAGCGGCGGCGCTATCTACAACTCGAACGCCACCCTGACGGTGAACAACAGTCTCCTGACGGGTGACACGGGCGGAGAGTGCGCAGGCGGCGGGTGCCCCACCGATGGCAGCAACGGCAACGTGGTGGGCGTCGCCGCCAACCTGGCGCCGCTCGGCTGGTACGGCGGGGCGACCGAGACGATGATTCCCCTGCCAGGCACAGGGAGTGCCGCCATTTGCGCCGGCAGCGCCGCCCTTTTGCCGGTTATTCCCGGCACCACCATTCCCATCACTACCGACCAGCGCGGTTTTGCGGACGATACCACATGTCCCTCCGGAACCAGCTATGTGGACGCGGGCGCGGTGCAGACCAATTACCTGATCGTGAACACGACCCTCGACCAGAACGATACTCTTTCCAACTGCCCCATCGGCAGCAGCGGCACATGCTCCTTGCGAGACGCGCTGAACGCTGCCAACACTTCCTACTCCGGCGGAGCGGACATTGCCTTCGCCCCGGGCGTGATCGGTGTCATCAACCTGAGCTCGGCCCTGCCGAGCATCGGCGGCAACCTTGATCTGGTGGGTCCCGGCGCCGGTAACCTCACTGTCTCGGGGGGGGGTTCGCAGAATAATGTGGGCTCCATATTTTCGGTAAGTCCCTTGAACTCCTACGCGAGTGCCGCTTTCTCCGGCCTCACCATCTCCAATGGGTACACGATCAATAACATGGGGGGCGGCGGCATCAACGCCGCCGGCACGGTGACGCTGAGCAACCTGACGCAGACCTACACCGGTGCCCAGCTCACGCCAGGTGTCTCCACCACCCCAACGGGCCTGGGCATAAACTGGACAAACGCCCCGGATACCAATGCCGGGAGCTACACGGTGACGGCAACGGTCAATAACCCGAATTACCAGGGCTCGGCCAGCGGTAATTTTGTCATCCAGCCGGCGACGGCCAGGGTAAGCCTGAGCAACCTTACCCAGACGTACACTGGCTCAGCCCTGACGCCCACGGCCACCACATCGCCGGCCAGCCTGAGCGTCGCATGGGCCGGAGCGCCGGACACGAAGGTGGGCCAGTATGCCGTTACGGCGACCGTGAACAACCCCAATTACAACAGCAACGCGGCCCGCGGTACCTTTGTGATCCAACAGGCCAGGCCGTTGATCAACTGGCCCGCGCCGGCGCCCATTACCTACGGGGCGGCGTTAAGTGCCACCCAGCTCCTTGCCACGGCGAATACGCCGGGCACGTTCACCTACATGCCCGCGGCAGGAACCGTGCTGAGAGCCGGAACTCAAACCCTGACTGTAATCTTCACGCCAACAGACCGGACCGACTACAGGAGCGCCACCGCCTCAGTGACGCTGATGGTGAACAAGGCGACTCCCGTGGTCACCTGGGCGACTCCGGCCGCCATCCGGTATGGCACGCCATTGAGCAGCAGTCAACTTAATGCCAGGGCGTCTGTAGCCGGCAGCTTCGTTTACAAGCCCGGATACGGGACGGTGCTGGGCGCGGGGAATCAAACCCTCGGCGCGACCTTCACGCCGGCAGACACTGGCGATTACTACAACACGACAGCCACGGTTTCAATCACAGTCAACTTAGCGGTGCTCACGGTGACTGCGACGAACGCCTTCGCGAGATACAACCAGCCGCTGCCGCCACTCACTTACACGGTGACGGGGTTTGTTAACGGCGACAAAAAATCCGTGCTCAGCGGAGCGCCCAAGGAAAGCACCACGGCCAAGCAGGGTTCTCTGCCGGGAACATATCCGATCACAATCAGCCAGGGCATGCTGAGTGCGGCCAACTACACCCTTAAGTTCGTGAACGGGACGTTGACCATCACACGCTAAGACCCGACTACGCAATATGTCGGGATTTTCTTTAACGAACTCCTCGCCCGGCTGGCCGGCTACATGGCGCCGGGTGGGGACCAACTCGGGCCGTGTACTCTCATGCTGGGCGGACGCCCCGTTGACGAAGGCTCTGGGCGCAGGACGCGACATCTGCATTTTACGGAAATCACATACGATGGAATCGGGAAACTATGTCGGCGCGTGAGCAGCGACGAATCCTGTTGGTGGATAACCATGCGGCCATCCGCCAGGGACTCGCTTTGGTGCTGGCGGAAGAGGGTGTGGGCGAGTGCCGCGAGGCCTCCGGCGTGACGGAAGCACTCGATGCCACCGTGCACGAGAGGCCGGACGTGGTGCTGGTAGACCTTTCGCCGCATACCGAAGACGCTTTGGAACTGGTAGCGGAGTTGTGCGCGCGCAACATTCCGGTGCTGGTCTGCTCCATGCACGAGGAGCCCGGCTACGTCCGGCGGGCATTGGCGGCGGGCGCCCGTGGCTACATTACCAAAGTCGAGGCGCCGAGGGATTTGGCGCGAGCGGTACGGGACGTGCTCAATGGCTGGATGCTCGTCAGCCCCCGCGCCGCAGCCGGCCTGCGTTAGCCACACCGTCCTGCCATCGTAGCCATCGCGATGGATGGGACCCCTGGCCTGCGTCACTACCCAACCATACCAGGCGGCCGGCTCTACCAAGCGGCCCGCAGCCATGGCCGTAAAATCCTGGATTGACTTGCCTGGTGCCCCCAAGCCTCGCACGTGCCATAAGTATCGAATCTTTGCCTAGTGGTCCGGTCTGGCAATCGGAAGTTGTCCTCATCCTCGCAGACTTCGCCTGCCCTTTCGGCCCGCTCCACCGACCTGCGCAACTCCGGCCGGATGACTAAAAATAACCGGCCCAAATCTGCTTGCACCTTAAGCCTTCTATAATCAAGCAGTTTGGCCGGTTATTTTCCGTTTAACTGGTCCAATCTGTGCACGCGACCTTAATCTCAAGATTCTGTTCAGGTTAGGAGTCGAGCGGGCATCACGATTGGCCAGTTAAGCCGACCATACGGCCGGAACCACCGGGCGGCACATCCGAGCAGATCGCGTATGGCGATGTGAACGGGCGGGTGCCCTGGGCCTATGCCAGGCCTAGGGCAGCATTCTCGGCGCGGGTAAGGATGGAGCCCAAGAGTTCGGGCATTCTTGGAGTGTTCCGCAGGTCCCGGTTCAATCTTCGCGCCAGATCGAAAGCGCCACGTCTGAAAATCAGCCGAAATTCCGGCACGTCATGACCAACAACACTAGCAACCTCAACCGGTACTCCGCCGCACTTTTGGCGGAAGCGGCATTTCGATGAAGTCATACCCTCCCGGCGGTGCTCCATCGACTCTGGCCGCAATCGCTGCGCCGTGCTGGCGTACGATCGGCCAGATATTGGATCCGAGGACGACCAAAGCGAGTCTTCGGCCAGACAGGTTTTGTGATGTTCTGGTCGGAGGTAACCATCACGTCGAACCCGGCTTGTTCTGCCATCGCTAAAAGTTCGCCGTTTTTCAGTTGGTCCGGCCATTGCGTTTCGACAAAAGTACGGACCTCGTGGTTGGGCAGGAACCCGCGCACACCAACCGGAACATTTTTATCAAACAGGATGCGCAAAGCGGTGGCTCTGGGCGTAAGTTAAAATTGCCTGGACTCTTTCGGGCGGGATTTCAAACTGCTCTGCGATTTCTGCGGCGCTGACCCCATAATCGAAGTTGTCGACAATGGCGTCCACCGGCATCCGCGTGCCACGCAGCACGGGGGCGCCGCTTTGCACGCCCGGCTTCACCTCGACGAGTGGACAGTCCGACCAGTCAATTTTCTCCACGGCGGCCATAACGACCTCTCCATCGACATCATTCCATGTTTTCAATGTAAAAGCCAGAGTAGGGCTCCTAAAAGCTTCCGCCATCGGGTCGTGGGGAAGTCTGGAATTTCTTGCAACGAAATCGCCATCTCCACCGAATTGACTTTGGCAAAGGAGGGGTAGCGTGGAGGTATCCGTCAGCCGACGGATTCCTCCGCGGATCTTCCCAAATTCGAGCTGCGTTACGATGTTTCTCGTCGCGAAAACGAAGTGAAAAGCCGCACAGGAACGCAAAATACGCGCACCTGTGCGCTCCTTTCGCCGGCACGCGACCCACAGGCCCACGGGTTCGGGAAAAAGCGTTGTCGTTTCTCCTTCCGATATGGCTATAATAGCCATGACAGGAGGAAACCGCATGCGCAGTGTCAATGTTGCCGAGTTGAAGAACTCCCTGAGCCGGTATCTGACTTACGCCAAACAGGGGGAAGAAATCGTCGTCCGGGACCGCAATCTGCCCGTGGCGAAGCTCGTCCCCCTCTCCGTCGACGAAACCAGCAAGGATGAGCTGATTTTAGTCGCAGCAGGCAAAATGCGTTTGCCGCAGGCTCCTTTGGACATTCACAAGTTACTCAAGATCCGAACCGGCCGCGTTTCCAACAGTCAAGCCATCCAGGCCCTGCTAGACGAACGCGCGGAGGGGAGATGAAACCGCAACCAGCATTTTTCGATGCCAGTGCGCTGGTCCCGCTCTGTGTTCGGGAGGCCACCAGCCGCCAGGCTCAGGCCCACCTGCGACAGAGCCTGCCGGTGGTGTGGTGGGGAACTCCGGTCGAGATCCATAGCGCGGTGGCCCGCCTCCACCGCTTGGCCGTTTTGAACGATCGCGAACGCAAGGGAGCTCTCGCTCGGCTGGAGCTGTTGAGCCGGGGATGGAGAGAGATCCTCCCCGCGGACTCGGTGCGCGAATTGGCAAGGCAATTGTTAGATATTCATCAGCTTCGCGCTGCCGACAGCTTGCAACTGGCGGCCGCTCTCACCTGGTGTCACCAACAACCAAAGAACCGCAATTTTGTTTCCGGCGATCAGCAGCTATCCCAAGCCGCGGCCTCAGCGGGATTTACCGTCCTTGCGCTTTCCCCTTAGCTCGCGGGGAAGGACCGACGCCAAAAACCAGCGGAAAAAGGGTGCGGAAAAATCGTGTCAGGTGCCCTTTCTCGGGGGAAAAGATTTCTCAGGCGGTTGCGCAATTCGGATGGGAAGACACCCTGCGCAAACTAGGACGCCCTCGAAACGGCACCTGACACCGTTTCTCCTTTCGGGCGCTTCGCGCTACGAACGGGTTGCTGGGGAAAATGACTCGGGATTACTTGGGGTGAGGGATAATGTCGATGATGTAGTAGACATTCTCTTGGATAAGGAAATAAAAGCGCCAATCCTTGTTGACGCGGGCCTGCCAGATGTTCCGTGATTCGTCGTATTTCTTCGCTCGGAGCGACGGGTGGCGGAGGTTCTGCTCCAAGAGCTTCACCTGTTTATAAACGGCCTTGCGCAACTGAGGCGTGAGGCCGTCCAAGGTTCTGCCGGCGCGTTCGGAATAGTCGACCTTCATCGAGAGCGTTTCCGCCTCTGAGCGGTCGGTTTCTTCGCCGTGCGGGCTTCCATATGCGCGATCATCTCGTCGGCGCTGTTGAAGGGTCCGAAGGTGCGGCCAGCCTCGATATCTGCCAATCCTTCCGCGAGGCGGGCGTCGATGGCACGGCGTTGGGCTGGCGTGTATTCACGGTCAACGACTGACTTCGGGGTAAGAACAATTTTGCCCCGGTGCGCCCTGGCTTCTACGAGGTCGCCGTCAACCAAGCCCACTTGGGCGCGGAGGCGCGTGGGAATGGTGACCTGGCCCTTGCGCTGTACTCTAACGATGGTGCTCATGGTGATTCGTGTCGGGAAGTCGGAATTCATGACTTCCTGAAGTGAATAATAGGCCCTCCGCGGAAGGGTGTCAAGCGGGTACGACAGCGGGTACTACGGCGCGACGATACAATGATCGTCAGCCGACGGATCAGGGAGAAAAACCCAGCCCGTCGAATAGAAACGGTGCAAAGCCCAGGTTCGGTTGGGAGAAAAGGTACCTGACACCTTTTCCTCCCTGACACCTTTTCCTCCACCTTTTCCTCCATGACACCTTTTCCTCCAACTTTTTGTGAACATGCGGCTACGGCGATCAAAGCCCGGAACTGCGGGTCGTGGCAGGGGGAAAGCCGCAGACTCTCTGGGATGCGATAGTCTGCGCTTCCCTGCTCGCTACCATGAGAGCTCCGGATCGTGTGTGTATCCGTGCGGCAGCTGTCTCAGCAATGACTCGACGGATGGCACCTGGCTCTTATCCGTCTCAGGGTTGGTCGTGGAGATATTGACGTTCCTTGCCAGTTGCTGCAACTGGCATGTCCGTGCGGTGACCGCCGTGTCGTCGCAGGTGATCCCAGAGATGTTGCAGGTGCATTTGTCACGATCATAGTAGATTATGCGGAAGTATCTGGGTTTCCTGGCTGGCATCTTTATTATCTCCTTCCAAGCCTAACGAAAAAACGCCACTTGAAACCCTATTTCTGCCCGACCGTTGAGTTCCATTCGGAGAGAAAAGCGAGAAAAGGTACCAAAAGCGAGAAAAGGTACCAGGTACCTTTTCTCTCAGGTACCTTTTCTCTCCCTACGGCGCAAACCCTTTCCCCGTAAACCTCATCTCCTGCCCCGCGAGATATCCGGCATCGGTGAGAAGGCGCTCGCGGACGGCATCGTGGGCTTTCTTTTTGGACTCAATCTCATATTCCAGGAGGAACTTTTCCTTCTCGGAGAAGGTCGAGTTGAAATAGTCATAGGCCTTCGTTGGATTGACGAGCGTCATCTTCGGATCCACTATGTCTCCGTAGGATGCCACCCAATCGTTTTGAATGCAGGCCTTCGTAAAGTTAAAGGCCTTGTCAATGATGTCGACATCACCTCGAAAGAACCCTGCCCCTGTGCCGTAACCGAAAGAGGCGAGATAATGTAAGTACATGCCGACTTCACCTGAGGATTCCTTGCTGCTTGCAGACAAGGAGCCATAGACACGCCGGTTGATTTCGGCAACGAGGCGAGGGATACGGTCACTCTTTTCCGCGTATTTGATTGCCGTCCTGCCGTCGTCGTTCACTGCGCCTGGGTCTGCGCCCGCGGCGACAAGGGCCTGGACACAGTCCGCGTTGCCCACGTAGGCGCAGTGCATCAGCGCTGTCCTGCCCTCGTTGTTTGTCGCGTTCACGTCAGCGCCGGCGGCGATTAGTGCCTTAACACAGTCCACGTCGTCGGATCTTATGAGCGCCGTCCAGCCGCCATTGTCCTTCGCGTTCACGTCCGCGCTGGCGGCGAGGAGGGCTTTGATACAGTCCACGTTGCGGGTTTCCATGAGCGCTGTGGACCCTCCCATGTCTTTCGCGTTCGCGTCCGCGCCAGCGGCGATCAAGGTCTTGGCGCAATCCGCATTGCCGCTGCGGGCGGCCCACAAGAGCGCTGTTTCGCCATTCCTTCCCCTCGTACGCACATCCGCACCGGCGGCGATCAAGGCCTTGACGCAATCCGCGTTGCCGTTGGCCGCCGCCCACGAGAGCGCCGTATCGTCGGAGTCGCCCTTAGCGTTCACGTCCGCACGTGCCCCGATAAGAGCCCTAACGCTATCTGTGTCGTCAGCCCTGGCAGCCAATATGAGCGCCGTGTCGCCGGAATCGTTTCTTGCGTTCACGTGGGCACCCGCGGCAATGAGAGCCTTGACGCAATCCGCTGCGCCTTTGTGAGTAGCCAACGTGAGCGCCGTATCGCCGGCTTTGGTGGTTGCTTTCACGTCGGCGCCAGCCGCGATCAAAGAATTGAGCTGGTGAAAATCGCCGTTTTCAGCTGCCCTCATAAGCGGCGTCAAGTCATTGTCGTCCTTCCCTCTCACGTCCCCGGCGACCGCCTTGGACAGATTCTGGCGCTGCGCTTCGAGCTCCCCGGCCTTCAACTGGTCCGCGTCGGCTCCTTTTGTGTCGCCCTTAACTCGCTTGGCGGTGCTACTCTGAAGGAGGTCCGCAATGGCGCCGTCTATGTCGCCCGTGGCTTCTTTCGCGGTGCCCCGACCATGATAGGCGTCCTCCAAATCCGTTTTGAGATTGATGGCCGTGGTGAAGTCCGCGATGGCCCCGTCCCAGTCGCGCTTGGCGCACTTCGCCTGACCGCGCTTAACGTAGGCCTCCGCGAAGTCTGAGTTGAGAGCAATGGCGTCGGTGTAATCCTCAATCGCGCCATCGATATCGCCTTTAGCTTGTTTGTCCACGCCCTCGTCGTAAACAGAATGCGCCATTTTGTCACAGCAGGTGGTGGCGGCCCCAGTGAGCAACGCCAACACGAGAAGGAGATTAGTGGTAGTTTGCCGTCGATTGGAACCGCGCGTGGCCGGGCTCTTCCTGCGGAAGTACATCTCAGCCTCCTCGCTGACAACGCCCTTCACCGTGCCACCTTTGAGGTCGTAATGGCGTCTGCCGGGCGTTCGCGCACTTGAACGCCCTCCTCAAAACATTCCGCCATTCCATCCTCAGCAGGATCATCGGTCGCGGGGGCCATCACGATCCCGCTGCGAGACCTCGCGGCAGTCCAACTGCGAGCTAACCCAAGCGGGTCAGCACGCTGGCTCCGGCGGCCAGTGAACTGCTCGTGGCGGGCGGGTCTCCCAAGACATTGGCCTAACCTACTTCGGAGCCCCGTCCGGCGTCAAGCGGTCTCAGAACAGGAGGAGACAAATGACACAGCGTAATGGAAACGGTGCGCTGCCCGTGCTCGCACTGGGAATGGATCGTCTTGGGCAGGTAAGGAAGAAGATGCTTCGCTTTGATCAGGAAGGCCAACTCGAAAACACGCTCATTCAGGCACTCTACCCTGGCATTCGGGTGGCCACCATCGATATTCTGCAGGAGCCCCTTGACGCTTTCGAGCAGGCGGAGGTCGAGCAGTCCCTGGCGAAGCTCGGGGGTGGCGCAGACACGCGTTTCAGTGTCTGCGTTCCTCGTAATCCCGATCCGGATTATCTCAACGTATATGTCCCTTCGGGATCGCAGACTGCAAAAGGCGGCAGTCTGCGCCAGCCCTGGACATTGCGAAGCAGGTCCGCGCAACTTGCTTGCGGACGGTCATTTCGGAGCCTCGGATATCAGAACAAGTCCAGGCACGCGCTCGAAATGCGCGAGGTTGTTCGAAACCAGTGGCACGGAGTGGCGCACGGCGAGCGCTGCAATCCATAGATCATTATCCGCCAGAGCTCGACCCTGCCTGCGCAGTCCACTTTTCAGGCGTCCGTACGCGAGCGAAGTTTCGTGGTCAAGCGGAAGGATGAACGCCGCCTCAAGACGTCTCTTTAGTTCGGCCGTCCGTCGCTCTCCCCACCCACGCCAGAAGGCTCCAAAGAGCACTTCGCCTACTGTAATAAATGAAAGAGCGGTGGTGCGACCCTCCACGTGGCGGAGATATGGCCGACCGCGCGGGTCGCCCGGCTCCATCGGGTAAGAGAAAACGTCCGTGTCGAGCAGGATGATGTTTAGCGGGTCGCTGATCAAAGACGGTTACGTCCGGGCGCGATAGATCTCTTCGACGAAGGCGCCGATGTCCTCGTCTGGTGCCACGATGCGGGCGAACGCGTTCGGGTCGAATGGCTTCGCACCACGTTCCCGGGCTAATTCTTGAATCGTCTTGCCCGCGATGATGCCGGCCTTACGATCGGCGGGAGCGCCGCGCTGGCGATTTCGGCGCCGCGCGGGATGCACTTTTGTCTTCAAATTCGGCCTCCACGACAATCATACGACACCCGCTGCACGGCTGCTGGCGGATGCTCTCTCTCTTTAGAAAACCCTGGAAGCGGGCCGCACTATCGTGCTCTGGACATCACTGCGCGCAAGATGTTGTTGATGCGGGTGGAATAGCCAGCTCCATACCGCCTGAGCCAGTCGTAAATGTCGCGGTCCAGGCGGGCGGTGATCAGCACCTTGGGCGTACGGCGGAATTGCGCCAGTTGTTCATCGGTCAGCGGAGGGATGTTCGAGTAGTCGATATCGGAATCCTTTCCGGCGGCCTGACGCTTCGCGTTCCGGGCCAGGACCGCCTTTTGCCGCTTATTCAGCGGCCTGCTGAATATAGATTCGGCGCTCACGCTGATTAGCTTCCCGCGCCGAGATGATGCGGATGATTTCTTCGCCATCGACTTCGTCCTCACGGTAGACGTGCACTACCAATAGGAGAGCCGCCGAGACGGCTCCAATCGCATGCACGCTCGTCGCCCTCGACGATACGATCCTCGATCAGAACTAAACTCGCATTGTTGAACACGCGAGCCGCAGTTTCGAAATCCAAACCGTTGTGCTTCCTCTGGTTGATTCGACTCTTCGCTGCATCCCATTCGAAGCGTATCGTCATACGCAGTGTATAACGGGCGGTCTCCCTAAGTCAAGGCCAGCTCGGAGCAAGTAGCGCGGACCTGCGGTTCAAGGTCCGCGGCTTTTCATCCGGAATCGAGCCTTGCAAATCCGCGTGCGCCCATTATTGGCCAGGAGTGCGCGATGGTTACCAAGCCAAATCGGTCGTGCCGAAACGGCAGGCGCCGACGTCACACCGCGATAATCTACGCCCCCACCCCGCGGGGCGCAAGGCTGAAAAGCCGCGGACCTTGGAGAGCAGGTCCGCGCTACTTACTTGGTCTCACGTGCGACCAAAAAATCGCGATATAACCTACTCAATATAAAAGGAATATTGTCACAATGTGCTTGACGTTATGGGGGAAAACATGTATATAATTTCCCCCAGGAGATGGCATGGATTCGGTCGCAAATTCGGTGCTCAAGCGAATTCGGGTGCATGGGCGCGGGTGGGTGTTTACGCCTCGGGACTTCCTCGCTTTGGGCACGCGCCGGGCGGTTGATCGGGCGCTAGTGCGGTTGACGCAAGACAAGACCATCCGCCGCCTGGCCCAAGGTCTTTATGATTATCCCCGCGTTCACAAGAAGCTTGGCATTCTCGCTCCGAACCCGGATGATGTCGCCGCCGTACTCGCAGCGAAGACGGGAAGCCGGGTACAGGTATCGGGCGCGCGTGCGGCGAACTTGCTGGGGCTCACCGACCAAGTCCCCGCCCAGTTGGTGTATCTCACCGACGGCCCCGCCCATCGCGTCAAGATCGGCGCGCAAACCATTCAGTTGAAACCCGCCAGACCATCGAGGTTCCCCGGAGCAGGCACGCCCGCAGGGCTGGCTCTCCAGGCGATCCGTGCGGCCGGGCCCCATGCGAACAAAGACTTCGTGGTTCGACAGTTGTCCCGCGCCTTCAGCGCTCGCGACCGTGCACAACTCGCCAAACTAATAAAACACGCCCCAGCCTGGAGTCATGAGATCATACGGCAATTGAAGGGGATATAGATCGTGGAGCATAAGCAACACTTTTTCCGCGAGGGCGGTGCGCGATATGAACTCGCCAAGAAGGGAACTCTTCGCCTTGCGCCCGGCCCCCAGCTCGAAGCGGCCCTCCGCAGGGACTACGAGAAAATGCGGGAAATGTATTTTGGCGAGGAACCCGATTTCGATGCCGTAATGACTGACATCCGGGAACTTGAAAGAGCGTTCAACGAGCGAGAATAGAGTATCTGAGGGTCAAGCCTGGATGACGGGCCACTCCGAAGTTGGGCACAGGCTGTCAAGTTGCCGGTAAACGGCCTACCTGTGGAGGGGGCCCCGCGGCATCCCTGGCAATTCTGAGAGCAAGTTGGAATCGCTCTGGAGGGATGGTCGCCCAGCGGAAAGGATTGCCAGCCATCGCCCTACGGCTCAAGGCGCCAATGAAATGCGTATTGACAGCTCTCGCGACGGCAGGGTAGTCTATAAAGTCATGTTACGCGCGCTGGCACATCACCATCATCATCATCATTTGAGCTACCGGGTGGCGTGTCAGTGGGCGAATGCTTAAATCACCAAGCGAGATCGGCAAAGCGGCCCGCTGACAGAGTGAATCAGCGGGCTTTTTCATTTTCGCGCAGGGGGGCTGTGTATGTTGCAACTCAAGTATCATGAGGACGGCCTGATCCCGGCCATTATTCAGGACCGTCACTCGGGAAAAGTTCTGATGCTCGGGTATATGAATGAGGACGCCTACCAACAGACCCTCATCTCCGGATTTGTAACCTTCTATAGCCGCACTCGCCAAAAGCTATGGACCAAGGGTGAAACTTCCGGGCACCGGTTGGTGGCGAGAGAAATTCGAGTGGACTGCGATCAGGATGCGTTGCTGATCCAGGCCGATCTGACCGGCCCCGGCTGCTGCCATATGGGTTATCGCTCGTGCTTCTTCCGCAAGCTGACGACTAAGGGGGATGAAATCATCCTCTTGCGGGAGTTCGATCCTGCCCTCGTCTATGGCCAGAAAAACCCGGAGAGCCAAACATGAACTTGTTGAAGTTAGGGTTGCCCAAAGGAAGCCTGCAAGAAGCCTCGCTGCAACTTTTTCGCCGCGCGGGCTATGAAATCGGCGTCAGTTCCCGTTCGTATTTTCCTTCCATCGATGACGAGGAAATTGAGTGCATGCTGATCCGCGCGCAGGAGATGGCACGCTATGTTGAAGACGGCATCCTCGACGCCGGTTTGACCGGCAAGGATTGGATTCTGGAAAACGAATCAAACGTCGTCGAAGTGGCGGACCTGGTCTACGCCAAGCAAACTTTCGGGAAGGTACGATGGGTGCTCGCTGTCCCGGAAAAGTCCCCCTTCCAGAGTGTAAAGGACCTGCAAGGAAAGATCATCGCCACAGAACTGGTGGGGGTTACCAAGCGTTATCTCGAACGCAATGGGGTGAGCGCCAAAGTGGAATTTTCGTGGGGCGCCACGGAGGTAAAGCCGCCGGTGCTGGCCGACGCCATCGTGGAAGTTACCGAAACCGGCTCTTCGCTGCGAGCTAATGGGCTGCGCATCGTCGAGACGGTGCTGGAATCGAACACCAAGTTTATCGCTCATCCCGCCGCCTGGGCAGATGCCTGGAAACGCCGGAAGATTGAGACGCTCATCATGCTCTTGCAAGGGGCCATCGAGGCTGCGGGCAAAGTCGGCCTGATGCTCAACGTCCGCCGTGACGATCTCGAAGACGTGCTGTCGGTTCTTCCCGCGTTGAAGCGGCCTACAATTTCGGCCCTGAGCGATTCCGATTGGGTCGCCGTCAACACCGTCATTGAAGAAAAAACGGTGCGCGAGATCATTCCGCGCCTCAAGGCCGCGAATGCGCAAGGCATTGTGGAATATCCGCTGAACAAAATTGTTGTCTGAAAGGCAGGGGACTCGGGGTTAGGGGTTAGGGGTTAGGGGTTAGGGGTTAGGGGTTAGGGACCTTGACCAGGTGAAAGGAAAGTAGAAGAGCGCGACCTGCACCTTCCGTTCACCGATCATCCTTCACCAATTCCCTACCCTGCAACTCAGCACCTGGCCAAGAAATGCTGGATATTATTCGCAGTAGCGATTCGAAGGCGATCGACAGACTGCTTCGCGCGCGCTCCACAACGTTGACCGAGGCAGAGGCGGTGGTGCGGCCCATCCTTGACGATATCCGGCGCCACGGCGACCGTGCCCTCCTGCGGTATGCAAAACAGTTTGATCGCCTCGACCTCCGCGAGACCGGGTTCACCGTTTCCCGCGAGGAGATTCGTCGCGCCTATCGCGAGGTTCCACCCGGCTTTGTGGCAGCGGTGCAAGTGGCCGCGGCGAATATTCGTAAGGCGGCGAGGAAGCAGTTGCCGCGCTCGTGGACCTGCCAAACGCGCGCGGGCGTCCGCGTTGGGCAAATCCTCCGGCCACTGGAGCGCGTGGCCTGCTACGTTCCCGGCGGGCGCTTTCCCCTGCCTTCGACGGTGCTGATGAGCGTTATCCCCGCGCAAGCGGCGGGGGTCAGGGAAGTGATCGTGACCTCTCCTCGCCCCGCCCCGGCCGTGATGGTAGCCGCTGACCTTCTGGGTGTAAAGGAGATCTACCGTTTGGGCGGCGCGCAAGCGGTCGCCGCCTTTGCCTTCGGAACCGAGTCCGTGCCCCGCGTCGACAAGATCGTAGGGCCGGGGAACCGATACGTTGCTGCGGCGAAGAAACTGGTGGCGGGTGAGTGCGGAATCGATTTCATTGCGGGCCCGTCGGAACTGGTGTTGGTGGGTGGCAGCGGCAACGCGGAGTGGATCGCAGCGGACTTGGTCGCGCAGGCTGAGCACGACCCCGATGCCGTGGCCATCTTCATCACCCCCTCCCTCAAGTTGGCGCTCCAGGTTCAGGCGGCCGCACGTGGAATCGTGGGGCGGCTGGAACTGCCGCTTGCGGGCCAATCCCTCGCCGCCCAGGGTGGCATCATCGTCATACGCAACATGGCGGAGGCCGCCGGGCTTGTGAATCGCCTGGCCCCCGAACACCTTACGCTGTTCGAGGGCGCCACGACCCTTCTGGGGCGCATACAATCCGCCGGCTCCATTTTCCTGGGCGCATACAGCCCCGTTGCCGCGGGAGATTATGCCTCAGGGACGAACCACATCCTTCCCACCAGCGGAGCGGCACGTTTGCGCGGGGGCTTGAGCGCCGCTGATTTTGTGAAGGCCATATCTGTGCAACGGCTCACTCCTCGTGGATTGGCAGGACTCGAAAAGACCCTGGTCACGCTCGCAAATACTGAGGGCCTGAAAGCGCACGCGTATTCCGTTGAGACTCGCCTTCTGGGGAAGGGCGCCCAACGCGGAGGGAGGGTTGCTCGCGAGAGGGTTGGCATGCGGTCGACAAATTGACGCTCCCACCCATGAGTTTTGGGCGATGAGTGCGGCAAAATGTCTGAAGAACGAACATTCTGACCAGTCAAAACACTTTTTGCAGTTAAGTGTAATTAAATCTGTAGGTTAATGGAAATAGGCCACTTGAAATTATGCGGGCATTAGCCCTTATTGGTGGAATATCCACAATACGCATCCGGGAGCGCCTTAGGACTTAGCAAATGATTCGACCCCGCCAAGCCATCGAAACCTTGAAGAAGTACCGCCCTCCGCAAGAGGGCCGCGGCGGCAAAATGCGCCTGGACTTCAACGAGAATACGGTGGGCTGCCCTCCTCAGGTTATTCGCGCATTGCGCCGCGCCTTGAATCCGGAAATGATGACGCGCTATCCCGAATACGACGAAGGGCGCCAAACGCTTGCCGCCTATTTTCGCGTGAAGCCCGAGGAAATGCTCCTCGCCAACGGCACCGACGATGCGCTCAAGATGGTCTGCGACACCTTCGTCGATCCCGGTGACACCTTGCTGGTTCCGGCACCCACTTTCCCCGTGTACGAATTCTTCAACAATGTGGCGGGTGGGAAGACGCTGCGTATTCGGTATGATGAACGTTTCCGCCTGCCCACGGATAAATTCGTCGCAACACTGAAAAAGGAGAACGTGCGCTGGGTCGCACTGGCCAATCCCAACAATCCCACGGGCGCGCAGATTCCCAAGGCCGCATTGAAGGCCATTCTGCTCGCTGCTCCGGATACCGTGGTGCTGGTTGATGAGGCCTATCAGGATTTCTCCGGCCAGACAATCCTGCCGTGGATTCGCCAGTATCCGAACCTGATCGTGACGCGGACGTTTTCCAAGGCCTTCGGTTTAGCCGCGCTCCGCATGGGCTGTCTATTCGCCAACCCCCAACTCATCGACCCGTTGCAACGTGGGCAGAATCCCTTTGCCGTAAACTCGCTCGCCCTGATGTGCGCGTGCATCGCCCTCCGCTATGACGCCCAGGTGCGTAAGTACGCGGAGACCATCCGCGCGAACCGTGCGGGATTCTGCCGCTGGCTCGACGGCCACGACATCCCTTATGTTCCCAGCTCCGCAAATTTTGTCCTCACCCGCGTGGGCGAGCACGCGCCGGAAATCGCCCGCCAACTGCGGGAGAAAAAGATTCTGGTCCGCGATTGGAGTTACGACCCACACCTGAAGGGTTGCCTGCGGTTCACGATCGGTTCGAAGAGTCAAATCCGCTCCCTCATGGGGGAGCTCGAACGCCTGCGGGACCTCATCCAAACTCCCAACGGCAAGGGAGCCTGGAAAAACATGGTTGCCTACTCTTCGACAGGATGGTTTGCATGAAGGCTCGCATCGCGTCCTTGCATCGCAAAACCGCCGAGACCGACATTCGCGGTCGTTTGAAGCTGGACGGCCGCGGCCGCTACAAAATCTCCACCGGCGTTCGCTTCCTCGATCACATGCTGGAGCTTTTCACCCGGCATGGCGGCTTTGACCTGGATCTCGAGGCGCATGGCGACCTCGATGTCGACCAGCATCACACGGTGGAGGACGTAGGCATCGTCCTCGGCCAACTCCTGCGCGACGCCCTGGGCTCGAAAAAGGGCATTAATCGCGCCGGATATTTCCTCATGCCGATGGATGAAACCCTGGCGATCGCCGCTATCGACTTGAGCGGCAGGCCCTACCTGGTGCTGAAAGCTCCCCTAAAGGTGCGGTTCGTGGGCGATTTGCAAACCGAACTGCTGGAGGACTTCTTTCACGGCTTCACGACGACCGCTGCGGCCAACGTGCACCTGAAGGTCGCGTACGGGCGGTCCAGCCACCACGCCATTGAAGCCTTGTTTAAAGCGTTTGCCCGAGCCCTGCGCTTTGCCTGCTCGCGCGACCGCCGCTTGCGCTCGCAGCTTCCCAGCACGAAGGGGCTTCTATGATTGCCGTCCTTGACTATGGCGGCGGGAATGTGGGCTCGGTGCTCAAGGCGATCGAGTATCTGGGCCTGTCCGGCGAAAGGATCGATCAGCCTGCCGCGCTTCGGGCTGCTGATAAGATTATTTTCCCCGGGCAAGGACACTTCGGCGCCATGATGAAGGGGCTCGCGGAGCGTGAGATGCTGACTCCGCTTCGCGAGGCTTTCACCGGGGGGAAGCCTTTCCTCGGCATCTGCCTGGGCTTGCAAGCGCTTTATGAATCGAGCGAGGAAGCCCCTGGGGTCTCTGGCCTGGGCATCCTACCGGGCTGCGTGACGCGTTTCCAGGGTGTTTTCAAAGTCCCCCATGTCGGCTGGAGCCAAATTACTCTCCGGCCAGAAACAGAATTATTCCGGGGAGTCGCCGACGGCAGCTTTGTTTACTTCTGCCATTCTTATTATGGACCCGTGACGCCCGAGGCTTGCGCCGTCACCGACTACGGCCAGACATTCGCCGCGGGAATCGAGATGAAGAATATCTGGGCTGTCCAATTCCATCCAGAAAAGTCAGGAGAGGTCGGATTGAAGGTTTTGAAGAATTTTCTGATCATGTGACCTGTCCTTTGTCATTGGTCCTTGGTCCGTGGCCCCTTGCATTGAAACATTCTGGGCGGTTCCATGACAACAGACCACTGACCACGGACAACAGACAAGTACCTCAATTATGTTTGCCAAACGCATTATTCCGTGTCTCGATTGCAAAGACGGCCGTGTGGTGAAGGGAATCCACTTCGTCAACCTTCGCGATGCCGGCGACCCTGGCGACCTGGCTGAGATGTACAACCGCGAAGGGGCCGATGAGCTGGTGATGCTCGACATATCCGCCACTCGCGAAGGTCGTGCCACACTAATGGAAACCGTCCGGCGGGTGGCGCGCCGCCTGTTTATTCCGCTTACCGTTGGCGGCGGGGTCCGCGTGCTAAATGACGCGCACCGATTACTTTCCGCCGGAGCCGATAAGGTGGGTATCAATACGGCAGCAGTCGAAACGCCGGAGGTAGTCAGGACCATTGCGGAGAATTACGGGCGGCAGGCCGTCGTGGTGGCCATTGATGCGCGCAGGATTCGAAATTCCTCGCCTGCCTCACAAGGTGGCGAACCGCCCCGCTGGGAAGTTGTAACCCACGCTGGCACAAAATCCACGGGCCTCGACGCGCTCCAATGGGCCCGGCGAGTGGAGGAGTTGGGCGCGGGCGAAATCCTGCTGACTTCGATGGACGCAGACGGCACGCAAACGGGTTTCGATTGCGAGCTGACTGCCATAGTGGCGCGCGCCTTGCATATCCCGGTCATCGCGTCGGGCGGCGCCGGGAGCCCGGCGCATATCGCGGAGGTTTTCCAGCGAGGTTGCGCCGACGCCGCTTTGGCTGCGTCAATCTTTCATTACGAGACGCACACCATCCGAAGCTTGAAAGAGTACCTGCGCACGCAAGGCGTGCCGGTAAGAATCTGAGAATGGTGCTTGTTGTCAGGAAAATTCTGAATTCTGAATTATGAATTATGAATTTTGAACTACTATGGTCTCCCAGGTGGCCTGACTTGGGAGGGCTCTCGCTCATTCAGAATTCATAATTCAGAATTCATAATTTATCGGAACTTGCACCCAACACCAGTTTTCACCATGGTCATTCCCTGCATCGATTTGATGGATCGCAAGGTTGTGCAGCTCGTCCAAGGCAATGAGAAATTCCTGGAGCTGCCTGAGCCATTGGCCGTCCTTGAAAAATTCTCAGCCTATCCGGAAATCCAAGTGATTGATTTGGACGCAGCGATGGGCAAGGCTGAAAATAACGCGGAAATCGTGCGCGAGCTCTGTCGCCGCAAGCCTTGCCGCGTGGGTGGAGGCATTCGCAGTACAGCGCGGGCTCAGGCGGTCGTGGCCGACGGGGGGGTGAAAGCGATTGTGGGCAGCAGCGCCTTCACCGCCCAGGGCATCAATCACGGATTCTTGCGGGTGCTTGCGGCGGCCGTGCCGCGCGAGAAGATTCTGATCGCCGTGGACTCATTCGGCGACCGCGTGGCTGTTCATGGGTGGAAGGAAACGCTGCCTTTGTCCTGTGCGCAAGCGCTGCCACAGCTCGAACCCTATTGCTCGGGATTTCTCTGCACTTACATTGATGGCGAAGGAAGATTGCAGGGAACCAATATCGATTGGTTCCGCAGTTTGCGCGCCGTCACCCAACTCCCCATTACCGCGGCGGGCGGAATCACCACGGACGAAGAAATCGCAGCGCTCGAGGAACTCGGCATGCACGCCGCGCTGGGAATGTCCATCTATCGCAAGGTCTTCCCGGAGTTTTTCACCGGGCGGCAACCGGGGGCGCGCTGAAGGCGAAAGCTTCAGTTTTCCCTTGACAAAAAGCAGAGTAGTAGACTACAATAGTTACATGACTGCTGTACGCATTCACGAATGCGGCGCCTCGGAGCTTTTTTCCCCCAAGCGCCGGCCACTTTTTCCTCAGCCGACGCGGGCATTCGGCAGCGTCATTCTGTCCGTTTGCCGCCCGGTTCGAGCGATTCTTCAACATGAAAAATGAAGGTAGCTCCCCAGATGTTGATGAAAACAAAGGGTCTCAATCTGACAATTTGTCACCTACCCTGAGAAGTTATTGAAACAGAACGGGTTGCCAGAAACCCTGAGAAGTTGCTCAAAACAAACCAGATAATCACAAAAACCCAACCCATACCCCGCCAAAATCTCACTACCCTGGGATAATATAGCAAACAAAGCCAGTTATCCGCGAGCCTCGGAGTCTCGCGCCAAAGTGGCTGGGCAGCTTGCAGCAGACAACGAAAAATCCGCGAAGCGCCCTGGTACTTTGAAAAGGCTGGTTTGTTTCAGCGGGGATCAATCCACGTAGAGTCGGGGTACGCGCTTGCCGATGGAGCAGAGGACTTCGTAGGGAACAGTGTCAAGCAATTGGGCAATCTCCACAGCGGTAATGGAACTGTGATCCGCCTGACCGATCAGGATGACCTCCTCACCGATATTCGTCCCCGCGACATCGGTGACGTCGAGAAGCGATAAGTCCATACTGATACTGCCTACGATGCGTGAGCGGTGTCCGCGCACGATGGCGTATCCACGGTTCGAGAGGGCGTGGCTTAAACCATCGGCGTAACCGACGGGCACTGTGGCAATGCGGGAAGCCCGGCGGGTGTAGAACGCCGCACCATAACCCAACGGAGTACCGCTGGGGACGTCTTTCATGTAAACGATGCGGGACTTGAAGGTCAAGACGGGTTCGAACTCCTGCACTTTGGGAAGCTCCTGGCCCTGGGGGAAGACAAGCGGAACACAGTAGCCGTAAAGCAGTGCGCCGACGCGCACCAGATTCTCAGGAAACTTCCGACCCGTCAGCAGGGCGGCGCTGTTGGAGACGTGAATCCATTGCGGCTCATACTGCATGCCGCGCAATTGTGCCAGCGCTGCGGCAAAACGCTCCCCCTGCTCATCGGTCTGGGAGGCCGCCAAATCCTCCGCTGAGGCAAGGTGGGTAAAGAACCCTTTCATTTGCAGCCCTTCGAGCTCGCGGTAATGGTCAACGAAGGCCGCCAAGCGATCCAGTGGCAAGCCCAGCCGCCCTAGTCCGGAATCAACCTTCAGGTGAAATTCAATAGGCTGGCCATAGCGGCGCGCGCATTCTGCGTAGGTGTCGAGCCGCATGGTGGAGGAGATTGAGGGCGTCAACCGGTACTCAATCAGGTGGGCCGGGTCGCTCATGTACAGCCCGCCGAGCAAAAGGATGGGCTGCTGAATTCCGGCCACGCGCAATTCCAATGCTTCCTCGACGGTCGCCACACCAAACCAATCCACGCCGCACTCGGCAAGACACTTCGAGACCCGCACGGCGCCATGGCCGTAAGCATCGGCCTTAATCACCGCCATGACCTTGCGCGTGCCAGCCAGATCCCGAATCCGCTGGAGGTTGCGGCGCAGTTTGGAGAGAGAAATTTCCACCCAGGTCGGGCGGAGAAGTTTATCGGTTGGAAGATTCACTTGTAGGACTCACCGCCCTCGTGAACCTTATTTTCAAACTTCGCATAAGGTTTCAAGAAGACCACGGACACGTCACCGGTGGGCCCGTTGCGTTGCTTGCCCACAATCAGCCGGGTTTCAGATCCCCCCTGGCCGAACTCCTCTTCACCCTCCGCCTCCCCGGCAGGCTTCTTCTCGCGAAAGATGAAGATGACCACATCAGCATCCTGTTCAATGGATCCCGACTCGCGCAAGTCCGAAAGCTGCGGGCGCTGGGCGAAGCCTGTCCGCTGTTCGGGCGCCCGGCTCAACTGCGAGAGCGCCAGGACAGGAACCTTTAATTCCTTGGCAATGCTCTTCAGGCTGCGCGAAATGTAGCTGACCTCCTGTGTGCGGTTCTCAAACTGCTTATGGCCAGCAATGAGCTGAAGATAGTCAACAATCAGCAAGTCAAGTCCCTTTTCGGCTTTCAGGCGGCGGGCCTTGGCGCGGATCTGCATGATGCTCAACGCCGGCATGTCATCAATATAAAGCGGTGCTTCCGACAGTCGGCCCAGGGCAGGCGTCATCCGCTTCCAATCCTCGCGGCTGGAGAAACCGGTCCGGAGCTTGTGGCTATCGATACGCGCCTCCGAGCAAAGCAGGCGGATGACCAGGGATTCCTTGCTCATTTCGAGCGAAAACATCCCCACAACTTTGCGATTATTGATAGCTGCATGGGCGGCGATGTTCAGCGCCAGCGCGGTCTTTCCCAACGAAGGACGCGCCGCGATGACGACTAGTTCTCCCGCCTGCAAGCCTGAGGTCATGTTATCGAGATCTTCGAGGCCTGTCTCAATACCTGTCACGCGCTGGCCGCGGTCGAACAGGACATCAATTTTTCCGAAACTGGTCTTAACGATCTCCCGGATCGTTGCGAACCCGGACTGCATCCGTTGTTCAGCAATTTCGAAAACCTGGCTTTGCGCCAAGTCGATCAATGTCTCGGGATCGTCGGTGCCTTGCATGCAGCGCTCGATGACCGTGTTGGAGGCATTGATCAAGCGCCGAATCGTGGACTTTTCTTTGACAATCCGGCAATACTCACCCATCGGCGCAGCCGTGCCTATGGGAACACCGTCGGTGAGCGCCGCCAGGTAGCCTGCGCCACCGGCTTTTTCCAGCAAGCCGTCCTTGGCAAGTTCTTCGGAGAGCGTCACCAAGTCGATCGTGCGACTCTTCTCCCAGATCGCGGCCATCTTTTCGAATGTGAGGCGATGTGCTTCCGAGTAAAAATCCTGCTTGCCTAAGATTTCGAGGGCGGAATTGAGGGCGCCGTTATCGAGGAGAATCGAACCCAACAGGGCGCGCTCCGCTTCGAGGTTATGGGTAACGGTTCGATCGCTGGAAGTCGCAGTCGGCATCGTAATATTGTCAATTCTACACGAATTTCCCTCAAGGTGCGCGTGCAGCCAACCTGCGGAAATGCTGTGCAAAAAGCGGAATATCTGTGTAGAAGTCAGGCCGGCCTGTGGATAATTTCTGCGGATGGGGGAGAAACAGCACGCCCTGCCGGGTCAACTTGGCGATCAGCTCCCTCCGCTTCACTCGCCCGCGGGGAAAGGCAAAGCGGGCGCTGCTAGACATTTTCCTGTTCAGCTTCTCCAGCGGTTTCCGGAGCTTCAGCAGGGGGAGCTTCCTTGGGGGCAGCAGGAGTCTGGGCGCTGGCCTTGGCTTGGGCTTCCGCCGCAGCCTGAAGTTTGGCTTTGGACTCCGCGTCGGGCTCGACGAGAACCTTGACCGTCGCAATCACCTCGCGGTGGAGCTTGACCGGGACATTGTACTCGCCCAGCACCTTGATGGGCGTGGCGAGACTGATCTTGCGCTTGTCGATGTGGTAGCCCTGCGCCAGGAGCTTTTCAGCAACGTCCAGGGAGGTGACAGAGCCGAAGAGATTACCCTTTTCGCCCGCCTTACGGATGACGGTGACACTGACGCCTTCCAGCAGCGTGGAAAGATCGGCGGCATCGGCCTTTTCCTTCGCCTCCAGCTTGAGGAAGCGAACGCGCTGCTGCTCCACCCACTTGCGGTTTTGGGGGGTGGCCGCCACCGCCAGTTTCTTGGGCAGCAGAAAATTACGGCCGTAGCCGTCAGCCACTTTCACCATTTGGCCGCGATTCCCAAGTTTATCAATATTCTCAAGAAGGATAACTTCCATGGCAAAACTCCTGTAAACGGTCTACAGCAGACGGTACACGGGACCGCGGCATATGACTCGTTTCAATTCGACCGGCGCACGGAGTGCCTGCCGCTGTATGCCGTCTACCGTATGCCGTCTACTTCCTCTTGGGCTACGCTCCCGCCGCGAAAGGCAGCAGGGCGATATTCCGGGCGCGCTTGATGGCTTCCGACAACGCGCGCTGGTGCGTTGAGCAAGTGCCCGTCAGGCGGCGGGGCAGGATCTTGCCCCGTTCAGCCACGAACTCGCTGACCAAGCGCACGTCCTTGTAATCGATCACGTCGATTTTCTCTGTGCAAAACTTGCAAACCTTGCGTCGGCGAAAGTATTGCTTCCGACCGCCACCGCCCGGACCTTCGCGCCGTGCGGGGCGTTCGCCCGAGGGCGCGCCTTCTCTGGGAACTGGCATGGTGATTAACTCCTTTATGCTTGCGCGTTCTCCGCGGGAACGGGGGGCGCAGCGGGCGCAGGAGCCGGTTTGCTCCGGCGGCGCTTGGCCTCCTGCTTGGTCCGCAGTGCTTTGAATTTCGCTGCGCGCTGAAGAATCTCGTCCGTGCAAACGGTGAGGTGCTTGATCACCGTGTCGGTCACCTTGAGACGGCGCTCAAACTCCTTGACCGTGTCTCCGGTGCCCTGCACGTAGAAGAGAACGTAAAAACCCTCTCGCTGCTTGCTCACGCGGTAGGCAAGCCTGCGGCGACCCATCTTTTCGACCTTGTCCACGATGCCGCCTGCGGACGCCACAACGCTCTCCATTTGCGTGATGAGCTTTTGGACCTCGTCGTCGGCCACATCGGGCCGGACGATAAAAATCATTTCGTAGTTACGCATGGAACCTCATGACTCGGTGGGCGGAACCCTCCGATTAAAGCGATTCATCGCCTTTTGTACACCTTCCGAAAGAATCACGCGGACGGCCTCGCTGGCCAAATCGAGCATCTCCGCAACCAACTCCATCTCTGGCGGGCGAAACGGCCTGAGGAGGTAGGATACGTAATCCTCCACTTGCCGGTCCGGCTGTGCGCCCATTCGAAGCCGGATGAAATCATCGGCCTCAAGGGCGCCGATGATCGACTTCAAACCATTATGGCCGCCGGCGCTGCCGCGGGGGCGGATGCGCAACATGCCCAGCGGTAATTCGATCTCGTCCACGAGCACCAGCAAGTCACGCGGTGTCAATTCGTAGTTTTGGAGCAGCCGCGCCACCGCCAAGCCGCTCAGGTTCATAAAAGTTTGAGGCTTTGCCAGCACCACGCGTTCGCCCGCCAATTCGGTGGAAGCGGTCAAAGCCTGCGCTTCGCGGCGAGACAATTCCTTGCCGCAAATGTCGGCCAAGCGGTCGATCACCATGAACCCCAGGTTGTGGGGCGTCAAGTGGTACTCGTAGCCGGGGTTCCCCAAACCGACGATCAGTTTCATAAGAACAGGGACGAGTGAGGAGTGACGAGTGACAAGCAAAAAGACCCGCCCTTTCGTCTACTTGTCGCTGTTCGTTCAATGGAATGGCCAGAAACCTAACGCCTGCCGCTTGCTCGTCAATTGTCACTCGCCACTCGTCACTGCCGTTAGGCCTTCTCCTTGCCTTTTTCCTTTTTCTCGCCTTTCTCTTTCTTCTCACCCTTCTCTTTCTTCTCTCCGCCGGCTTCTTCCTCGGCGCCTTCCTCTTCCGCCTTACCCTTGCGAATGACCTCAGGCTCGGCAGGTGCCGCCTCTGCCGCCACCTCCGCCGGCTTCTCCTCTTCCGCCTTCAAGGTCACCACATGAGCGACTACGCGGTTCGGGTCAGAAAGGACCTTAACCTTGGGTCCCAGGGGTAGGTCCGACACGCGCAGGTTCTGGCCGAGTGTCAGCGGCGTAACATCCACCGTAATCGCTTCCGGAATGTCGTCCGGAAGGCACTCGACTTCGATCTCGCGCAACATGAACTCGAGGATTCCCCCTTCGACTTTCACTCCCTGCGGCTCACCGGTCACATGAATAGCAACCTTCAGCTTCAACTTGGTATCAAGGGCGATGCGCACCAAGTCCACATGCAAGAGGCCGCCGCGGATGGGCTCGGACTGCCAGTCACGAATCATGGCCCGTGTGGGCGCCTTTCCCCGAACCTGGAGGGTGAAAATGGCATTGTGGCCGGACTCCGAGTGAAGGATCTCGCGGATCCCGTCCGGGTCGACGGTGATGGGGATCACCGGCCCGCCGCCACCATAAACTACGCCGGGGATGCGTCCCGCGCGGCGCGTGCGCCGCGCCACGTTCTTGCCAAAATCCTCGCGCGGCTCCGCTTCAACGGTAAATGCTTGGCTCATAGCTTTCGACTCCTCCAAGAACGAAACTCGAAATTGGAAACTCGAAATTCGGGGGTCGGCTCGCGAGTTTCCAATTTCGATTTTCGCCCTTCATCACATTGCGTGGGTCGCGCTGGCATCGTCCCTCAGATGAAGAGCTTACTAACGGAAGTCTCATCATGTATGGAACGAATGGCGTCGGCCAACAACTTGCCCACACTCAGAACTTTGATTTTCCCGCACTGCTCGGCCTCCGGGGTCAGGGGAATCGAATTAGTCGCCACCACTCGTTCCAGAGGCGCAGAGCAAATCTTTTCGATGGCGTTATCGGCAAAGACCCCGTGCGTGCAGCAGGCGTAAACTTTGTCTGCACCCTTTTCCTTTAAGGCATAGGCGCCCTTAACCAGGGTTCCGGCAGTATCGATCATGTCATCGACCAACAAACATGTTTTGCCTTCGACGTCGCCGATGACGTTGAACACTTCCACGACATTGGCGTCTTCGCGCCGCTTGTCGATAATCGCCAAGGGAATATTCATGCGCTTGGCAAATCCCCGCGCGCGTTCCACGCCCCCGGTGTCAGGAGAAACCACCACCAGATTCTTCAACCTCAACCGGCGGAAATAACCCACCGTCACTGGTGTTGCATAAAGGTGATCGACCGGGATGTCAAAAAAGCCCTGGATCTGGCCGGCGTGCAATTCGAGCGCTAACACCCGGTCCGCGCCAGCGGAGGTCAGCAGGTCTGCCACCAGCTTGGAGGAAATGGGCACACGCGGGCGATCCTTTCGATCTTGCCGAGCGTAAGCAAAATAAGGCATCACGGCTGTAATACGCGTGGCGGATGCACGGCTGAGGGCGTCGAGCATCACCAACAATTCCACCAGATTGTCATTCACCGGGCGGCAGGTGGGTTGGATGACAAAAACGTCGGCGCCGCGCACATTCTCGAGAATCTGCAGCCGCACCTCGCCATCCGGGAAGCGCCCGACCTGGGCGTCCCCCAACGGAACTCCCAGCTCGTCGCAGATTTCCTTCGCCAGCGCCGGGTGGGCATTCCCCGTGAAGATTTTCAGCGTGTGGCGAACCCTCTGACTTTTCATTCAATCCTCGAACGCCTGCTTAACAGTATGAAACGTGAAATATGAAACCTGGCTGGGAGGCCTGGACTCGAACCAGGGTTCCATGCTCCAAAGGCATGTGTCCTACCGCTGGACGACCTCCCAAGGAAATTGACTGAACTGGTGATTGAGTGATTAGGTAATTTAAGGAAAAAACCACGGTGGGTCATTCTCTCAATCACAAAATCGCTCAATCACTCAATCAACAAATAATTCCCGGTGGTAGTCGGCGCGCACCAACGTGCGTGTCGGAAATAATAGCCACCCTTTGGGGATGAGTTTCGAGGCGCGATCCATTTGACGAGAGGAGGAAAAGAGGGCGTACACAGCAGACCCGCTGCCCGTCAAGGAGGCAACTTCGGCCCCGGCCCGGATAAGCTGGCGCTTCAATCGCGCCAACTCAGGCCACCTCGCGAAAACGATATACTCAAAGTCGTTCTCGGCCGGTCCCCAACTCATCAGGGGAAATTGTGGCCACGTACCGAAACTACCAATGTACGCGGTTCCGGCCTGCTCTGTCAACCGCAAACCTGCTTGACGATAGGCGTCCGCGGTGGAAACCGAGAAACCCGGGAAAATGACCAGGCAGGCGCGGGAAGGAAGATCGCTGAGAGGATAAACCTCTTCCCCGCGGCTACAGCCCAGAACCCGGCCGCCGAGAAAAAATAGGGGGACGTCGGAACCCAGCGCTGCGGCCAGCTTTTGCCGGGCGGGGAATTCAAGATGGTCGCCGGTTAGTCGCTCGAGGCCCAGAATCGTGCCCGCAGCGTTGGTACTGGCGCCACCCAGCCCGCTGCCGAGAGGAATCACCTTTTCGATGTGAACCTGGATCCCACCTCGCCAGCCGCGAGCCTGCGCCCATGCTTCGCATGCGCGATAAACCAGATTCCCTTGCCCGGCGGGGATTGCCGGATTGTCGCATTCGACGGCAATTCCCTTCCCGGCTTTGGAAAGGCTGACTCCCAAGCGATCGTGCAACGCGATGGTCTGATAGATGGTGCGGATTTCGTGGTAGTCATCGGGCCGCTTGCCGAGAATCTTAAGCCCGGCGTTGATTTTGGCGAAGGCGCGAAGGCGAAGTGTCTTTGGCAAAGTGAATGCGCAGCCGGGTGCCCTTAGATACGGCTTACCCGAAACTTCGTAGAGTTAGGTCCGCAGGCAAAACCCGGAGCGGATCCAGGCAGGTGAATTCTACCTCAAGAAAAGAAACTTGGCGACCGAGCAGCGCGAACCTGAGGCCTCCCGGAAACTCAATTGTCCGAAGGTTTGCCGTGCCCCGAGTGGCTCTTGAGCTCGTCGAGTTGCTTCTGAAGCTGTTTCGCCTGCTCGGCGTCGAAATCGCTAGAGACAGCTTCGGGCCATTCCTTCAGGGCGCGCTGCCACTGCTCCTGCGCCATCACTGTCTTCCCCTGGCGCAAATAGACATTGCCGAGGTGCTCGTGGATAGTCGGATCATCTTGGATCTTGCTCGCGGCCTTTTCCAGGGGAGGGGCTGCCAAATCGTAGCGGCCCATCTTAAAGTACGCCCAGCCCAGACTATCGAGGTATGCTCCATTGTTCGGATCGAGTTCCAGTGCCTTCTGAATGTATTTGACCGATTCATCCAAACGGACCCCGCGATCCGCCAACATATAGCCGAGGTAATTTGAAGCGGAGGCGTTCAGCGGGTCCACGGTGAGCACTTTCTTAAACGTTTGCTCCGCCTGATCGTATTTTTTCTGCCGTTCAAAGATAGAGCCCTGCACGAACAGCACATATTCCTGGTCTTCAGGGGTCGGACTTAAATCCAAGGCTTTTTGAATCGCCTTTTCGGCGGGGTCGAAGCGCTTGGCCTGCAAATAAATCTGAGCGATGGAAATATAGATGCTTCGGTCGATAGGGCGACCGGTCATGAAAGATTGCAACTGCGTGACAGCCTCATCCACATGACCCCGCTCGCCGAGCATCGTGGCGTATTGGATGGCCAGATCCTGGTTTTTGGGATAAGTCTTTACCGCCGCCTCCGCCTCTGCCATGGCCTTGTCCGTCTGGTGTTGGCTCCGAAGGGTTTCGATGATTAGCATCTCCGCGCGGGGCCCCTGCAACGGTCCCAGGACCTGAATCTGTTTGAAAGTATCCATGGCCTGGGAGAATTTCTCTTGGTCGCGGTACGCCACACCCAGGCGCTCAAGGAAAAGCGCCCGGTTGTTGGCTTCGGGAACTGTGTACTTGCCTCCAGGGCGCTCCGACTGCTTCACCAACCCTAGCAGGATGTCGATGGCCTTTTCGTTATTGCCCATCGTGCTCTCCAGCAACGCCTGCTGATAGGGGATTTCCAGGTCATCCGGACTCAAGGTCTTGGCCTTTTCGAGTTCCTGGCGCGCGTCGTCAAAGCGCCCTTCTTCACGATTGATCATCGCCAGACGCTTGTAACTCAATCCGTCATCGGGCTCGCTCTTCAGAATCTTCTGCAACTCTTCGCGCGCGGAGTCGGTCTTGCCGGCGTTCAAGAGTGCATCAGCGTAATAGCGGCGAAGGTCGGTGTTATCGGGGTCCTGCGCCAGCGCCTTTTGATAGATGCCGATGGCTTTATCAAATTGCTGAGTTTGCGAGTAGGAATAGCCCAACATGTGATAAAGGCGGGAATCCATATCGCCTTCAGGAATCTTACTGAGCGCCTCGATGGCCTGCTCGAACTCGCTCTGCTGGATATAAAGCTCCGCCAAGTTGGCGAGCCCAACCTTTGAATCCGGGTCCGTTTGCAAGACTTTGCGAAACACCTCTTCCGCCTTAGCAGGCTTGTTGTCAACCCGATATAAATGCCCCAGAAGCAACAGGGAATCCGTATCCCCCGGCGTCACGCGCACCAAGGCTTCCAGATGCTCGATGGCTTTGGCCAAGTCTTCCTTGGGGACGGCTTGATCCCCTTGCGCGGACTCGAGCATGTGGTAATAGATGCGCGAGAGCAGACGGTGGGCGTCGGGGTAATTCGGATCCACCTTCAGCACGGCCTCGGCTTCCTGAATGCCTTCGTCGGTGTGGCCGGAGAGAGAGTAAAGCTCGGCCAGCTCAACACGCAGGAAGAGAGAATCGGCATCAGCAGCGATGGCTTGCTTATATTCGGACACCGCACGATCGATGTAGTCAGTGCGATTGTAGACTCCGGCGAGCTCCTTGTAACGTCGCGCCAGCATAAAGTGATAGTAAGATTTGGCGTGGTCTGCCGAAGTGGGAGGGGTTGCCGGCTTGGAGGCCGTCTCAGCAGCTTGTCCCGGTCCGGGTGACGCGGGCCCCCTCGCTGCCCACAAACTTCCCCCCAACATTGCAAATAGACCCGTAGTCGCCACAATTTCTCTGAGGTGTTTTTTCATATTTTCCTTCTGCCCCGCCAGGCCATGGGTGATGGAATTATCCCACAAGCAGGTAAGAGGTGTAAAGACGCAATGGAGTTGCACCTGCGATTCAGACAGTGGGGGAGGGCGCGAGGCTGGCGGGAGGCAGGAGCGGCGAGACGAGGGGAATTGGGCGCAGGAATGGGGGCGTGTTGAGACGGGTGGCGGCTGTGTCGTAGGGT
>Ga0187872_10000730_pt1 | contig 36212 bp, 18 predicted proteins | sample June2016WEW_16_4_FD_132973 | JGI IMG/M metagenome (GOLD analysis project Ga0187872, IMG submission 132973) | Peatland microbial communities from SPRUCE experiment site at the Marcell Experimental Forest, Minnesota, USA - June2016WEW_16_40 | ecosystem: Environmental > Terrestrial > Soil >...
GAAGGGCATCCGCCGCCTCCGCCGGGGCACAAACCGAGCGCGCATGGAGGGGGCGGCCAGAGGCCGATCAGCGTGCTCGACGGCACAATTTGGTGATAATATGCACGAGGGAGGAAGGAGCGCAAGGGGAATTTGAAGAGTTGATAGCAGGGGGAGTTGATAGTTGATAGGCGGAGAGGTTCGGGGCGCGGTCGTTGCCCGACACGCCTTTTTTGTTGTGCCGGAGTGCGCCTGAGGACGGGCGCAGCAATGTCCGCAAGCAGTGGGGTCCCAAGCTCTCTGCCGCCGCGCGGTCGGCCAGCACCAGCGCGTGGTCGCGGCAAACCCGCCCGGCTGGAATCGTCACATCCCCCTCGCGCAGACGCGTCAGCATCCCGGCCTTCTCACTACCGGTTACCACCCACAGGATTCGCCGCGCACGGTTAAGCATCGGATACGTTAACGTCATCCGACGCCTTTGCTGATAAGGCTCCGTCAGCGCGACGTCGGCTTCGGTGATGTTGAGCACCGTGTCTCCGGGCACCAACGAGGCGGTGTGGCCGTCAGGGCCGAGGCCGAGGTGAACAAGGTCGAGCACGGGAGGGGTACCGGCGATTTCTCGAAGCGTGAGCGCGTATTGCCTGGCGGCGCCCGCAAGGTCTGAGGAATCGACCGGCATGGCGTAAATTTGCTCAGGGCGCAACGGGGCATGTTGCAGCAGGCTCTCGCGCAAGTGGGTCAGGTTCCGGTCCGGGTCTCTCGCTGGAGCCACCCGCTCGTCCACCTGCGCCACATAGACCGCCTGCCAGGGGACATCCTCGCGCGCCAAGGCACGCAGCATTTGCCAGGGGGTGTGGCCGCCACTGACGGCCATGATGAACCGGCCCCGCGCCGCCACCGCTCCCCTGCCCTCTTCGGCAATGACCTTGGCCGCCTCGACGGCGACCGCCGCCGCATCCGCCAGCACTCGAATCTCCATAGCGCCGCGCTATGCCCCTTTCAGTTTCCGGTAGCGGCGGATGAGGTTGTTCGTGGAGCTGTCGTGTCTGAGTTCGGGGGCGGTCTTGCTCTCGAGTTCCGGGACGATGCGCTGGGCCAGCACCTTGCCCAGTTGCACGCCCCACTGATCGAACGAGTCTATGTGCCAGATTGCGCCCTGCGTGAAGACATGGTGCTCGTAAAGGGCAACCAGCTTGCCGAGCGTTTCGGGCGTGAGCCGCTCGGCGAGGATCGTGTTCGATGGGCGGTTGCCCTCGAAAACCCGGTGAGGCACGAGCCAATCGGGCGTGCCTTCGGCTTTGACCTGCTCGGGCGTCATGCCGAAAGCCAGCGCCTCGCTTTGCGCAAAGACGTTGGCCAGCAGCAGGTCGTGGTGGCGCCCAAGGGGAGCCAGCGCCTGGCCGAAGGCGATGAAGTCGCACGGGATAAGCCGCGTGCCCTGGTGGATCAACTGGTAGAAGGAGTGCTGGCCGTTGGTGCCCGGTTCGCCCCAATAGACGGGACTGGTGTCGCAGCCTACCGCCGTCCCCTCCAGTGTCACGTGTTTGCCATTGCTCTCCATGGTCAACTGTTGCAAATAGGCCGGGAACCGCTTCAGGTATTGCTCGTAGGGCAGCACCGCGGCGGTCTGCGCGCCGAAGAAGTCGTTGTACCAGATCGCCAGCAGGGCCATGAGCACCGGCAGGTTCTGCTCGAAGGGAGCGGTGCGGAAGTGCTCGTCCATCTGGCGGAAGCCGTCGAGCATCGCGCGGAAGTTGTCCGGGCCGATGGCCAGCATGGTCGAGAGGCCAATCGCCGAGTCCATTGAATAGCGCCCACCCACCCAGTCCCAGAAGCCGAACATGTTGGCGGTGTCTATGCCGAACGCGGCAACCTTCTCCGCGCTGGTTGAAACCGCGACGAAGTGCCTTGCCACGGCCTGGTTGTCTCCGCCCAGGCCCTCGAGCAACCAATCGCGCGCGCTTTGGGCATTGGTCATCGTCTCCAGCGTGGTGAAGGTCTTCGACGAGACGATGAAGAGCGTCTCCGCGGGATCAAGGTCGCGGGTGGCCTCCACGAAGTCGCTCCCGTCAATGTTGGAAACGAAGCGGAAGGTCATCCCGCGCTCGCTGTAATGCCGAAGCGCTTCGTAAGCCATGACCGGCCCAAGGTCGGAGCCGCCGATCCCTATATTGACCACGTTGCGGATGCCCTTCCCGGTGTGGCCTTTCCACGCGCCGCTTCGCACGCGGCTGCAAAAGCCGGCCATCTTGTCGAGCACGGCGTGGACATCGGGGACAACGTTCCTGGCGTCCACGATGATGGAGGCGCCCCTCGGTGCGCGCAGGGCCACATGCAGCACGGCGCGGTTTTCCGTAAGGTTAATCTTCTCCCCGCGGAACATCGCCTCAATCCGCTCGCGCAAGCCGGACTCGGCCGCCAATTGCACGAGGAGCTTGAGGGTTTCGTCGGTGATGCGGTTCTTGGAGTAATCCAGGCACAGCCCCACTGCCTCCGCGGCCATGCGCTCGCCGCGTTTCGGGTCCGCCGCGAACAGCTCTCGCAGATGCCACGCCCGGGCCGTCTGGTAGTGTGCTTTGAGGGCCTTCCAGGCTTTGCGTTTGGCAAGCGGTCTGGCGGTTGCTGCGATAGGATTCGTCACGCCGCCTCCCTAAGCGCCGCAGTCTTCGACGCGATTACCGCTATCAATTCGTTCCAGGACTTGGCGAACGACTTGGCCCCTTCGTCCTGGAGCCGGGCGGCGAGAGCGTCGAGGTTGATCCCGGCCTTGGCAAACTGGGCCAGCACGGCCTCGCAATCACCGCCGTCAGCCGGCATGGTCGCGCCGACTTCGCCATGCTCGGCAAAGGCCTTCAAAGTGGCTTCCGGCATCGTGTTGACCGTGAAAGGGGCGGCGAGGGCCTTGATGTAGAGCACGTCGGAAGCTTTGGGGTCCTTGGTTCCGGTGCTGGCCCAGAGGAGGCGCTGTGGGCGGACGCCGCAGTTGTAAGCGCGTTGCCAGCGGGGTGAGGCCAGCAGGTCGCGGTAGGCCCTGTAGGTCCGCCGGGCGATCGCGACGCCGAGTTGATTGCTCAGCGCGGCAGGCACCTGGCCCGCCACAGCGGTGTCCCAGCGGCTGATGAACAACGAGGCGACGGAACCCACCTCGGGGTTTAGCCCGGCGGCGATGCGCCGCTCGGTGCCGCGCAGGAACGCCTCAGCCGCCGCCACATATTGCTCGCGGGAGAACAGCAGCGTCACGTTGATCGGCACACCCGCAAAGATTGCCTCCTCGATGGCCGGCAGGCCCTCCCGGGTGCCGGGAATTTTGATGAACAGGTTCGGTCGGGCCGCCCGCGCACACAGCTCTTTGGCCTGGGCCAGCGTGCTCGGCGTGTCGTGGGCCAGCAGGGGCGACACTTCCAGCGACACCCAGCCGTCCACGCCACCAGTCCGGTCATAGACCGGTCGGAACAAGTCGGCCGCCTGCGTGAGGTCCTCCAGCGCCAGCTCGAAGAACAACCCCTCGCCCGATTTGCCCTGCCTCAACCTGTCCCGGATCGCCGCGTCGTAGGCGGTGCTGTTCTTGAGCGCGTGGTCAAAGATGGTGGGATTTGAGGTAAGCCCGGTAACCGACAACTCATCAATGTAGCGCTTGAGGGTGCCACTGCGCAGGAGGTCGCGCGTGATGTTGTCGAGCCATAGGCTCTGCCCCAGGTCGTGAAGCATTTTTGTGGCGTTCATATACTTATTGCTTGCCTTTCCTGCCCCCAATCTAAGGTTGGTGTGGAGTGGATGTCAAAGCGTGAAGAACTATGCTCTGCGCCTCCGCCACGATCCGTTCCAGGTGCTTCTCGTCGCGGAAGCTCTCCGCATACACCTTGTAGAGGTTCTCCGTCCCCGAAGGCCGGGCCGCGAACCAGCCGCTGGCGGCCACGACCTTCAAGCCGCCGATGGGTTCGTCGTTGCCCGGGGCGCGGGTCAGCTTGGCCGTGATCGGTTCGCCCGCCAGGTCCGCCACCTTGACCGCTTCCGGCGAAAGCTTCTCCAGGCGCGTCTTCTGCTCGGGCGTAGCGGGGGCATCAATGCGCGTGTAATACGGCCTCCCGAATTCCGCGACCAGCGCTTGGAAGTGCTCGCCCGGGTCTTTGCCCGTGCGCCCGGTAATCTCCGCCGCCAGCAGGTCCATCAGGATGCCGTCCTTGTCGGTCGTCCACACCGTGCCGTCCTGCCGCAGGAAACTCGCCCCGGCGCTCTCCTCCCCGCCGAAGCAGTACGAGCCGTCGAGCAGCCGCGGCGCAAAATACTTGAAACCCACCGGCACCTCGGCTAACTGCCGGCCCAACTTGTTCACCACCCGATCAATCATGCCGCTGCTGACCAGCGACTTGCCGACGGCCGCCTGCGCGCCCCAGCGAGGCCGGTGGGCCAGCAGGTAGCCAATCGCCACCGCCAGATAATGATTGGGGTTCATCAAGCCTGCCGAGGGGGTGACAATCCCGTGCCGGTCGGCATCCGGGTCGTTGCCGAACGCCACGCGGTACTGGTCCTTCAGCCGGACCAACCCCGCCATCGCGTAAGGGCTGGAGCAGTCCATGCGGATTTTGCCATCGTGATCCACAGGCATGAACGAGAAGGTCGGGTCGAGCTTCGGGTTGACCACCGTGATGTCCAGTCCGAAGATGGAGTTGATCGGTTCCCAGTAAGGCAAGGAGGCGCCGCCCAGCGGGTCCACTCCTAGCTTGAGCCTGGCGGCCCGGATGGCGTCCATGTCAACGACGTTCGGCAGGTCCTTCACGTAGGGCAGGACTAAGTCCTCCTCGTGCGTGGTTCCCGCCTTGATGGCCGTGGCGAACGGCACACGCTTCACGTCCGCATCGTCCTCGCGCAGCAACTCGTTGGCCCGGTCCTGAACCCGCTTCGTCACGCCCGTTTCCGCCGGGCCGCCGTGGGGCGGGTTGTACTTGAACCCGCCGTCCTCCGGTGGGTTATGCGAGGGGGTGATGACGATGCCGTCGGCCAGCCGCTCCTTGCGGCCCCGGTTATGGACGAGGATGGCCCGCGAGATGACCGGCGTCGGCGTCACCCCGTCATCGCGCTGGATGATGGTTTCGACGTTGTTGGCCGCCAGCACTTCGAGCGCGGTGCGCTGGGCCGGCCCGGACAGCGCGTGCGTGTCCTTGCCCATGAACAGCGGGCCGTCAATGCCCTGGCTGCGCCGGTAATCGCAGATCCCCTGCGTGATCGCCAGGATGTGCGCCTCGGTGAACGTGCCGCGCAACGATGTGCCCCGGTGCCCGGACGTGCCGAAGCTGACCCTTTGGTTGGGGTCGGCCACGTCAGGCCGGCGCTCATAGTATTCCCGCTCCAGCCGCGCCAGGTCCATCAACATCGCCTTCGGTGCCGGCTTGCCGGCCAGCGGAGAAATCGCGGCGGGGTTCTTCGGTTTGGTTGCCATCACCGGTTCTTCTAGCCCGAATCCAAGGCAAGTTCAACCTTTCTCGGCATCTATTGTCATCACCGGAACAAGAAGCGCAAATACCCACGAAACATTATTATGGGTTTTGCTTATGGATTCTGCTGGACACCTCCGTTGCTTTGTGATGAAGTGGCCACGGAAAAGCGTAGAGAGTCGGAATCAGCATTCGACGGCCGGGGTTTGTTGGTTTCGCGGTGTCAGCCGGAAGGCGCGGGTTATGGATATGGAAATGACCGTGGCAAAAGAGAGAATGGGGTCGGGCGCGCAGGTATCGGGGCGGGTTGCCCGAATCGTCCGCGCGTTTGAAGGTAGGGCGCGCTGTCCCCAGCGCGCTGTGGGAGGTCGCCAAAGCCTTGCATTTCGGACATCTTCGCACCCTCGCGGCGCGCTGGGGACAGCGCGCCCTACCCCCCGGCTCACTTTGCCAGATTCCCCGCGACTTTGCCCGGCGCATTCCTCTGTATGGGGTGGAGGCCGATGGCCTCCCCTTGAGGGTGGCGCGGCGGGCAAAAGAGAACCGCGCCCCGGAGCCTTGAGGAAATCCGGCATAAACCCGGAATGTGGATGCCAAGAACTGAATATGAAAACCCGCAACCGCGCATTTATGAAAACTTCCCTTAAGAATCTGTATATCCCGCCCGTGCTGATCGCCTGGCTTGGCTTGCTGTTGGCTGGCCGGGCGGCGGCGCAAACCTTCACGAACCTGCATAATTTTACCGGTCCTGACGGAGAAAATCCGCAAGCGGGATTGATTATATCGGGAAACACCCTGTATGGGGCGTGCGATTCTGGCGGCGGTTCGCGCATTGGCACGGTCTTCGCCGTCAACACCAATGGCACCGGTTTTACGAACCTGTATAATCTCACGGCTCCCCCTGGTTTTTCTTCTTCTGATTCTTCTCCTAGTTCTACAAACAGCGACGGGGCTTATCCGGATGGCACTATGACTCTATCGGGCAACACCCTGTATGGGACGGCGTATTTTGGCGGCAGTGCGGGCGCTGGCACGGTGTTCGCCGTCAACACCAATGGCACCGGTTTTACGAACCTGCATAGTTTCGCGGCAGGCTCTGGTTCTTTCCCTCAAAATTACACCAACAGCGACGGCGCCTGTCCGGAAGCCGGGTTGGTTATTTCGGGCAACACTCTCTATGGGACGACAGAAAAGGGCGGCAGTTCGGGCCTCGGCGCGGTGTTCAAGGTCAATTCTAATGGCACCGGTTTTACGAATCTGCATAGTTTCACTGGCGGCACCAACGGAGCTGTTCCGGAAGGTTTGGCTTTATCGGGCAGCACCCTGTATGGGGAGGCGGGGGGTCTCTACTCGGGCGATGACGGCACGGTGTTCAAGGTCAACACCGATGGCACGAGCTTTACGAACCTGCATAGTTTCGCGGCAGGTTCATGGCCTAGCGCATTGGTTTTATCGGGCAACACCCTGTATGGGACGACGTATAATGGCGGGAGTGCGGGCAATGGTACGGTGTTCGCCGTCAACACTAATGGCACCGGTTTTACGAACCTCTATACTTTCACGGCAACCTCTGGTCCTCTTTCTACCAACAGCGACGGAGCTAATCCGATGGGCCCAATGATTTTATCGGGCAACATCCTGTATGGGACGACGTATAATGGCGGCAGTTCGGGCAATGGCGCGGTGTTCGCCCTCAACACCAATGGCACGGGTTTTACAACCCTCTATGCTTTCACGGCGGAATCTTCCGGTATCAACAGCGACGGAGCTAATCCGCAGGCTGGTTTGATTTTATCGGGCGATACCCTGTATGGAACGGCACAGTACGGCGGCAGTTCGGGCTATGGCACGGTGTTCAGCATCACGCTTCCTTCTGTCATTCTCTCAGCGCCACAAATAACCGGCAAAACCAATTTTACATTTGTGCTTTCCGGTCCTGCCGGCAGCAATTGCGTGCTGCAAGCTTCCACCAACCTGTTGTCCACGAACCTGTTGAACTGGAGTCCGATCAGCACTTCCACCCTGCCTGTGAGCGGAAGCCTCCACTTGACCAACGCCATCAGCGGCAGCCGGCGGTTTTATCGGGTGTTTATGCAGTGACTTTAACGCAAAGGCACAGCGCGGCAGAGCCGCAACCGAACTGCGCGAAGCGTTTGGAGCGCGCGGAGCTTGCTCCCGCTTTTCGAACCACCCCCGCCTTCCGACAGCGCCCGCAAGCTGGACGCACCTCCAAACGCTTCGCGCGGCAGTTCATCCACAAGAACCCTCGCAGCTTGCAAGTATGTTGATGTATAGCGGTGCGAAGAGGCAAAGACGCGGCCGGAAATGGCTCTTGTGTCTTTGCTTCCTGGCGTCTTTGCGTTAACTCCCTTCTTTAGGTTCACTCGAAGCTCGTTTCCAGCAGCACCAGCGTCTTGGGACCGGTGTAGCGGACGGAAACGTTGGTTACGCCAGCGGGGAGGGGCGAGCGCAGATTGAGGGTTTGGCTGGCGGGGATGGTGACGGGGCCGGTGGCGGTGTTTCCGTTGATAGCGATGGTAAGCTGGCCGGGGCTGGCGGCGGGGTTCTTGACTTTGGTGAGGACGGTTTTCCTGCTGGGCGGAAGGCTGGCCCAGAAGACGCCTGAGCCGACCGCCGAGTCCGGGTTGAGGTCCTTGAGGCTGGAACCGGTGCTGTAAGTGTATGGCCCGAAGGGGTTGCGACCGCGCGGCTCGAATTGGGAGCCGGGGTCCATGTTCCAGGAGCCGGTGTTCGGCGGCAAGAGCGGCGCGGAGGGGTTCGTGGGCGGGGCGAGCCACTCGGCATTGACGATGAGGCCGTTGAGCGTGCCGCAGACCACGCCGCGTTCCGTGGGGTAATTCCCCCATTGGATGGGCTGCTCGATCAGCGGATGGACGGGGTGGTGGTCTGTCGAGGCGGCGTAAGCGACCAGATTGGCCAGCAGCCGGTCGGCGGCGGGGTCCAGCCCGGCGCGGCGCACGAGGTCAAAGCCGGACAGAATGACCGAGCCGGCTCCGTCGAACATCTCGCACAAGGCGACGCCCTCGAGGCCGCGGTCGTAGTCGGCCAGAATGGCCGTGCGCGCCAGGGCCTCCGGTTTCAGGAGTTTGAAGCCGGCGGTGACGGGATAGACTTGCGGGAAGCCCGGTTTGGTTTCATCCCAGCCGGTATAATCCGACCAGAGGGCAAGGCGATGGCGGTCCAATCCACGGAACACCGGGTGGCCGGGCCGCTCGGGGTTGACGTTCATCTGCTCGCGGAATGGCCGGGTGCGAGGCGGGTAGGCAGGGTCATTCGGTGAGCCGCTGAGCGGAGTGATCTGCTCCGGCAGCCAGTCACGCTCGAAGGCGCCGTTCACCGGCCCAAGGCATAGCACGCGCCCGCCGTCGTGGATGAACTGCCGCAGTCGTTGCTTTTGCGCCCCCAGCGCCTTGTCCCAGGCTCCCTCAGCGATGACTAGGGCGGTCATATCCGCCGGCCAAGGCGAAAGGCTGGAGAGGCGTTTGAACCCGAGGCCGGCCTGCTCCAGCGCCGCCGCCGTTTTGCCAGCGGGATCGTAGAGGTGGACCGGCAGTCCAGACGACGGCGCGGACCTTCTCCATTCAGCGCCAGCAATAAACAACTCCACGGCATTGGTCGAGAGCGAGTGCGAGCCGGCCATGATGCGGCCAGAAATGACGTAGTCCCCCGTGGCCAAACTGGCCGGCAAATCGAGGGTGACGGCTTTGCTCCAAGCGCCGAAATAGGGGATGTCGGGCAAGTCAATCCTCCCCTGGCAGAACTCCCCGCCGTTCTTCGCCTGAACCTGATAGACGAGCGTGACGTTGGCCAGCGCGCTGCCGTCGTCGGCGTCGTTGATCACGTGCGCGACCGCGCGGACCTGCGTGCCGGCCTGAATTTTCACGACCGCGGCCGAGGCGGCGCTCACGATCACTGTGCATTGGCCGTTGGTGACCGGATTCAAGGTCGTCCATTGTCCCAGCCACGAGGCATTGTTAGTGATGGCCGCGCCGCCCAGAGCCACGCCGTCGGTCGCCGCAACGTTGCCATTCGGGACGGTCAGAAAGACAGCGGCAGCGCTGCCTGAGGAAAAACCATCGGGCACAATGGTTACCGCCGCATCGCGCGCGCCAGTGCCCTGTTCCTTGTTGATGATGGTGACATACAGCTCCGCCCCGTCGCCAACAGCGTAGGCGGTCAGATTCAACCCGCTCGCATTAGTCATCGTGAGCGGCTCTACATAGCCGTGACTGCCCAAGTCAAAGGCCTTGATGCCGTAACCTTTCGGATAGGTTATCAATTGGCCGCTCGAACCAGGAATGATGGTGTCGGTTGGAATCCAGCGTTTGTTGTGGAAATTGACGCCGCTGGCGCCATGGGCGGCCCACCACTGCATGAAATCCAGCGCCCACAACGCCGAGGCGAAAGCGTTGCTCGCGTTGGTCACCCCCCCGGTAAAGTCATTCGCTTCGGTGAACCGATAAGGCAACCCGCTCTGCAACACGGGGCCTCCCATTGCCGTGTAAAGCGTCTGATTGGAACTGGTGTTCCAAGCCGGCGACAACATCGCCTCGATGCCTTGCTGGGCGGTCAAGTTGCCAGCGCCTTCGCCGACATAATCGTGCTGTGTGATGCAGGCGATGAGTCCCGAATCCTCTTCCGCGAGCGCAAAACTGGTCGTCCAGGTTGGTCCTGGTCCGTTGTTCGGGGCTCCCGTGACAACGTTGCCGCCTGTGTCCGGCCCGCTGAAGGTTGCGCCGGGCACAACATTGGTGATGGCGGTGGCGAACTTCTGCCAGTCGGCGAGGTAGCTGGTGTAATTCGTTATGTTCGGGTCCGACTGATGGTAGGAATTCCAATCGGGCTCGTTGCCGATGGCGAAAGAGTCGAGTTGCGTCCGGTAATGGGTCCAAATGTATTGGGCCAGGGTGGCGTCGGTATTTGTGCTCCCGTTGAGCAAACGCAACGAGTAGATCACCTTCACCCCGGCCGCCTGGGCGAAGGCGAACAGATGGTCTATGTCATTGTTGGTGGGGATTGCCACGGTGGCCATGTCCACGGTGGCTCCGCCGATGCGCAGGCTCTTGAGGCCGAGATTCTGGAACAGGGTAATGAGCGGCGTGTTCGTCGCGCTGAACCAGTAGCCGCCCGTGCTGTCCGGCAAAAGGGTCATCGTTTCGAAACTCAACCCGCTGAAATCTGCAGGAATCGCATAGCCGGGAGACTGGGTGTCCACCGTCAAGGTAACCGGCGACTGCGCCACCGCCGTGCCAGCCAAAAGGCAGGCAAAAAGCAAATTGGGAGTCGCTCTCACTATATCCGAAGTGAGAAACTAGGGGCCAGGGGCCGAAGTGCGCGCGGCCATCCAATAGATGTCCACATCTGGCGGAGCTACAACGCCGATTGGGTTGTAGTTGTAGGTAGTATAATTAGGCGTTTCGATTCTGTCTGGCCTGAGCCACTTGTGGATCTCCGAATGTCCGTCCGCGAATGAGAGGCACGTGCTATTATCGCCGTGCAGCTTGGCCGGCTGGTTATACCATGCGGTCGTACTGGTGGCGGAAGCCGGCATGTAGAAAGCGAAGCCTCCGTCGTCGATGCTGTCGGGATCCTCCTCGATCAGCACCCACAAATCGGAAAACCCCGGCGCACCGACCTGGCTTTCTTTCGAGTAGGTCTGCCAATGTCCGCCGCCAGCCGGCGAACTCATGCCGCCAAGGTTGCCTTGCGGCAACTGGCCAAAGGGCGGCGTTGCTACGGGCGAGGTGCATCCGACGGCCTGACTCATCGAATAGCTCCGCACGCGCGGTGCTCCGGTGCTGCCATAAGTCCGGCTCTGGTCGGCCGGACATCGGTACACGCCTGGATTGCTTACATAAGGAGCCAACTGTGTATAGCGCGAATCCACCAGCAGCGCCGAATTGGTGTTGTCCATGCTGCCGGAGTAGCATTCCCGCCCCGCCACCCAATTCACAAAGCCAAACGTGACCGGCCAATTATCGTTGCCACTGCCGGGACCAAATCCATCGTTGCACGGGAAAGCGCCCGAGTTGTCAGTAGCATACATTTTCCAGCCCAGCATGATCTGACGCAGATTGTTCATGCAATAAATGCCCTGGGCCTTTTGCCTGGACTTCACCAGAGCCGGCAGCAACAAGGCCGCCAGGATCGCGATGATGGCGATCACCACCAGCAGTTCGATCAGCGTAAACCCGCCGGTCCCTTCCCGGGTGCGGGACCATTTGCCGCCTGAAACAATCTGCGCGTCCATCTTGTAAAAGCTCGTTCTTTGCCTTTTTCTTGTCAACTTCATTCTTCCGGCTGTTCTCCCCGAACGCGAGCCGGCCAAGCCCCAGGGCCTGGCCGGCCTTTGCGCATGATTCCGGTTACTGACGCGCTCGATAGAACATCTGCGCATTGGTTGGGGAGGTTGTATAAGAAGGCGAGCTGGCGCCCGTGACCGTTGAGTACGGACCGGTCACATTCGTCGAGGAGAGGAGCGTGCCGGTGTAGGTGATGATTAGATTGTTCCCTGAACGCTCCAGGCTGATGGTGGGCGGGCCGCCGCCGGCGTCGCTGTAAAGCTGGCTGACTTGTGCCGCCGTCAGGGCGTTGGTGAAGAACGCGGCCTGGGCCAAGGCTCCGGCGAAGTACTGCTGATTGCCGCCGACCACCGTGAAATCGGCGTTGCCGCCCAGGAACAGGTTGGCATTGGTGTCGCTCGCCAATTGACCTGTGGCAGCGGCCGAGATGTTCAAGGCCCCGTCAGTATATAGATAATTATACGCCCCGTCATAGACGCCGACCGCAAAGTGCCAGTCGCCGTCATTGAGGATGCCCGTCGAGGTGACGTTGCCGGCGGAGTTGAGATCCCACACCAGGTGACCCGTCGTGCCATCGAGGATCATCGCCCAGTTCGTCCCGTGACTCATGACGGCTTGCACCCGGCCATCCGAGGGATAGGTCTTGAACCACATCGCGGCGCTGAACGGTTTCGTCCCGGTCGGATTGAACAAGGGATCGTAACCGGCGTCCACGCACGAGATATTCCCATTGATGGGTGCGGCGAATTCGTTGGTTCCGAAGCCGAAATCCGGCGGGCCAGACACGCCCCCGGGCACTATGCCCGGGCGATAAGCCCCATTGACCAGCGACGAGCCGAAGTTCATAGCAATTGGGTAGAGGCTCGGGCTCGGATTGGTGAACCCCGGGCAGTCCATCCGATAATACAGCAGAGGATGCTTGGCCAGAACATCGGCTTTATAGGCACCCGAGCCGCCACTGAGGCCGTCGTTATAGTGCGTCGTAAGGTCGCTGGCCAACAGGAGGTTGGTATAGACGGCCACCTCGTCTATCAGACCGCTGAAGTTGCGGGTGGGACCGGTGCTTTGCCAGCGGCCATTGCCGATGCACAGTGGTGTCCAGGTATCAATCGCCATTGTGATGGCCGCGCTGGCGACCGGGCTTGAACTGCCGTCCACATAGACGCTGGCGGTTGTGCCATCGTAGGTGACCGCGCAATAATGCCACTGACCCGCCGGGTAGTCCGGAGTGGAGAAGCTGGCCGTGAAACTCGTCGCACTGGTCCCGTCGCACGCATAGATTTGAAAGTTGCCACCCCAACTCAAGCGCAAGCCCGCCCAGTTGCCGCCGTTCAAGCCCGAGCCGGCGCCGTAGGCCAGAATGTCGCCAAACGCCGTGCCGCTCGGGTTGACCCACACTTCCCACGTGAAGGGCGGCTGGAGGGTCAGGGCCGGTGAGACACGCGGAACAAAGGCGTAGCTGGTGATGCCATCGGTGCTGGCCGGGCCGCTGACTGCCACCGCCGTGTCCGTGTCGTTGGGCAGGGCGCCGGTCTGGCCGAAGGTGACGACCGAGGCGTTGGTCGCCGCGTAATAGGCATTGCCGAGCGCGCCGAGCGTGCCGTAGTTCGTCTCCATGTTCGCCGGAGCCGGCGGGTTGGTCTCTTGCAGCGGCCAGTAGCCCACCGCCCCATAGGTGATCAGGATGTTGGTCGCGTAAGGGATCCTGGGAGGCAGCATTGCCGTCAAGACGGAAACCGTGCTCGTGGCCGCCCCATAATGGTTGGTAATCACCACATCGTAACTGGCTGAAACGGCGGCGAACGAGTAGTTCGATCGCGTTTGGCCCGCCACCGGCACGTTGTTGGAATACCATTGAAAGCTGAGCGGCGGAGAGCCGATCACGGACACCACATAGGTGCAGGGTTTGCCCGCCGGGACGACGATTTGCGCCGGCAGATCCGTGATGATTTGAGGGGCAGTATAGATCGAAAGCGTCACCTCGCTGGAGTCGTTTGTGCCATAGGCGTTGGCGGCGATCAGGAACAACTGGTGGGTATCCAGAGAGCCAGGAACGTTGCTGATGACCAGTGTGGCGTTGGTTTGGCCTGCTAACGGCGCGCCCGCGGTCGCATCCCACCATTGGTTGGTCACCGGCGCTGTCCCGCTATCCGCCGCCGGGATGGTCAACGTGGTATTTCCAGAAGCGTTCGTGTTTGCCGGAGGCTGTTGCGTGAAGTACGGCGGGACGCCGGCAGCATTATACTGCGCGTCCACCTGACTGGGGCTCAGGGCGTAGCCGAAAATGGCCACGTCGTTGACGTAGCCATAGAATTGGTTGTCATCGCCGCTGGTGGCGCTGGTGGGCCGGGCGCCAATCACCATCGGCACCGTCGCATCGGACGCGATGAGGCCGCTGCCCGTCGGAATGTTGGTGCTGACGGCCAACAGACCGTCAATGTAAAGGTTTAGCACCCCGTTCGATTCGTCGCAGACCCCGACCAGATGATGCCACAGGCTGTCACTGGCCGCCAGAGTCGAGTTGGCGTTGTAAGCCGTGCCGTTGGCGCTCCGCACCTCGAACCGATAGCACTTGTTGGGAGCGCCGGTGTCGAGGGTGAACTCCTCGTTGTTGAAATAGTCCTTCGAGGCGATGCCGGTGTTTCCTGACGCCTGGCCGGTGCCTTCGGCCCAGGCTTCCACCGTGAACACGACACTGGTGTTGGTCGGGGCCGAGAAATCAACGCCGGCAATGCTGTTGGCAGCGCTGTTGGGGGTGTTGAAATTCCCGAACAAAGCCGAGGTCTCGGTTGGGTCGGTAGCGGGGCTATAGTTGTATTGGGTGGCCAAGCCCTGGCTGTAGCCCTGCTCGTCCAGGTCGGTATTGGTATAAATTCCGTCATTGCCCTCCACGTAATCATGGGCGATGGCGCCCTGGTTGCCGTTGCCATCGTCCATCTCATTCAACCGCCAGTAGCCTATCGGAGTAAGTCCCAGCACCGCCTGCGGATAGGGCGCGGTGGGGGCCGCAACTACCGTGGCCGTCCAGACAAAGCTGGTGGTGGCGCCCACAAAGTTGGTGACGACACAATAGGTGGTGATCCCGCCGACCGGCAAATTGTGCAACTGGCAAGTCAAATTGGTCGCGCTCGCGACCTTTGCGCCGTTGGTGTACCACTGACAATAGATGGGCGCCGCGCCGGAGACCGATGCGATCGAGAAGGTGGGACTGGACCCGGCATACAGGGTATAGAGGTTAGTGTAGGGGACGGGCAATTGATTGCCCAGGACCGGGCTGGTGAATACCGTCAGGCTCACCACCGTGCTGGTAACGGCGCCGTAATTATTGGTGACCGCCACGAAGTAATACCCGGCGTCGCTGCCATGCACATTGGTGATGACCAGACTGGCGGAAGTCGCGCCGGTAACGCGCCCGTCCGCGGTGTTGGTCACCGTGCTGGCGCCGCTGTAATTCGAACTGGTGTTGAAATACCACCGATAAGCCAGTGTAGGGCTGCCGTTGACAGCAACGGTGTTGGTGAAGGCGGTGCCCGCGTTGACATTGGTCGAAATGGGCTGCCGGGTAATGACAGGAATAACACCCAGGTCAGTGTAAAGCGTTTGAACATCGCTGGCGGCGAGCGCATTGGTAAAAAACGCCACTTCACACACTTGCCCGAGAAGTTGACGGCCAAGGTTATCATTGACGTTGGTATAGGATGGATCGGCCCCGATCATCACGTGTTGTGTATTCCCGGGAATGCTGGCCGTTGAGACGTTCGTGGCCACCAGCGCGCCATCCACATACAGGAAATTGGTGGTTTGGTTGTGAACCGCCACCACATAATGCCAGAAACCGTCGTTACTGGTTGCCGTCCCAACCAAGTCGCCGGCAGCGGTGCCGGTCGCCGCCGCCGCGCTGTTGGTTCCGGAGTTAAAAACAACCGTGCCACTCGTGGTCAGCCCCAACATCCAGGAATTGGTGCCATGACCGACAATGCTTTGAACCCGGGGGTCGGCGGGATTGCCCCGAAACAGCGCACTGACACTGAAGGTTGCGCTTGCGCCGGTCGGGTTATAGGATGAATTGTTGCCCGCATCCGCAAAGGTCCCCATGGCGCTGAGAAGAGGCACTTGATTGCTCACATTAACGGGGTAGCCGTTGGCAGAGATGCCCGTCAGGATTCCGGGAACAGTTCCCGGAGTATAAACGCCGTTGGCCGCCACGCTCCCATAGTTCGTCAACGCCGGCCAAGTGCTGAGATTTGGCACCGTGTAGGCCGGCGCATTCATGCGCAGATAAATAAGCGGATTGTAACTCGTAATTAACTGAAAGTAATTTGTGGGGGGATTGGCGCTGGTAGCGGCGTTATAGTGAGCAGAAAAATCCCCCGCCGCCAACGCGTTCGTGTAAATCGCCACTTCAGCCAGGGCGCCATCGAAGCTGAAACTCCCCGGCCCGGTATTCCCATTACGGCCATTCGCAAGGAAAACGGGCGACCAACTGGTGGGAGGCAGTGGAGGAGTAAGTGTGCCGCTGGGACCGTTGACTGCTGTGTTGGCAACGCAGTATGTAGCATTACTTGGGGTGGTGAAGACGTAGGCGAAATAATACCATACATTCGATTGTGCCAGTGTGGAGGAGGCGCCTTCGCAACCGGTTATCGTGCCGCTGCCCGGGCCGCCATAAGCATACATATTGAAGATGGTGCCGGATGATCCAAAAGACAGAGTATTCCAATTCAAGCTCCAGCCGCTATAACTCGAGCTGTTATTCAGGCCGGCGCCGCCGCCTTGGCTCACCATTGAAGAAAGGGTACTATTATAGTGGCTGGCTTCGGCCCAGCCCTCAATCGTGAAAGGCGGCGTGAGGGTTAGCGCCGATGAAATGTTTGGAACCAGCAGACAGCCAGCGGTTGCCACCCGTTCAGCAGTATTCGTAAAATACGCGCCCGTGTCAGCAGGGTTGACGACAGGGCCGGGAACCTGGCGTACTATTGCTGCGGTGGCGCTCGGCAACGCCGTCCAGTCGTTGTAATAACCGTTGCCCAAGGCGCCCAAGGTGCCGTAATTGGTTTCAATGTTTCCCGGCGCCGGGGCTTCGACCTCGTGCATCGGCCAATAGCCGGCCGGGTTCAAGTTGGTTACCGCCCGAAAATAGGCTGATTGTCCGCGGGCCACCGCCGCTCCTGACAAAACCAGGGAGGCCGCCATTAAATTAGTCATTATTCTCTTTTTCATGGATTGAGGTTGGTAGTGTGAGTTGAAGTTCAGCTCACATGCATTGCGTTGTTGCTGACGTTCACAGCCAGCAAGTTTACCATAGCGGTCGCCCGGCTCATATCCCCCAAACGGCGTATTTTTCCACCGGCCCCTTTTACCCCTTGGCCGTGTCCTTGAGGTGTTTGACCACGGCTTCCGTGCGGCCGTGGACGTGGAGCTTCTGATAAACGTTATTCAAGTGGGTGCGTACCGTCTCGGCGCTGATCCCCAGGCGGGCACCCAGTTCTTTGTTGGAGAGACCCTGCGAGAGGAGGTTGAGGATTTCGAGTTCGCGCCGGGACAAGCCGCTCTCCTCACTCGCGTTGGCGGGCGAGGGGCGAAAGGACTGGACGACGAGGCGGGCGATTTCGCTGGTCATGGGCGCGCCCCCGGAGCGCACTTCGGCGATGGCGCGCAATATGTCCTCGGCGGTGGAGCGCTTGAGCAGGTAACCGCAGGCCCCGGCCTTCAGGGCCTGGAAAATCAGTTCCGGATCCTTGTACACGGTCAGCACAATGAACTGCACGCCAGGCAGGCGCTCTTTCAGTCGGGCGATGCAGGTGATGCCGGACTCGCCAGGCAAATACAGGTCCATCAGCACGACTTCGGGTTGCTGGCGCGGGATCTCGACCAGGGCCTCCTTGCCGGTGGCACACGCGCAAACGCAACGGTATTCGGGCGACGCATCAATCAGCTCAAGCGGGCGAGGCGTTCGCGGAGGTTGACCAACCCGTCCCCCGAGGCCGGAGCGGAGGCGTCGAACCCGCGTCCGTCGTCGGCGACCACAATTTCGAGCCAGCCGTTCTCCATCGTCAATCGGGTTTCGACCTGGCTGGCCTGCGAGTGACACACGACGTTGTTCAGAGTTTCTTTCACGGCCAGCAACAGACCCTGGCGGACCTCGGCCGCCAAATGCAAGGGCGGCAGGTCCATCGGGATCTTCAAATGGCAGGCAATGCCCGAGGCGGAGAGATACTCCTCGGTGTAGCTGGCCAAGTAGGTCGCCAGAGCGGGGAGCGCGTCCTTCCGCGGGTTGACGAGCCAGACGATGAGATCCAGCGCACTGACTGTCTCACGGGCCTTGTCGCGGATGGCGCGGAAGCGCTGGCCGGCCTTCTCGAGGGTGGGCAGCGCGCCAGCCCCGGCCTGGGCCAGCAGGCCGATCCCCGTCAGGCTCGCCCCGAGGTCGTCGTGCAAATCGCGGGCGATGCGGGCGCGGTCGGCCTCCAGCGCTCGCTGGCGCTCGGTCTGTTCGTGGTCGCGAATCCTGGCGGCCAGTTGGCGGGTGCGTTCCTCCACCTGTCGGCGCAGCAGGGTGATCCAAACCAGCGCGGCTAACATGACCGACCCCATGCTGCCGAGAACTGCCAAGGTATGGCCCAGCCTCCACCAAGAGGGCCGCTCCAGCACCCGGATGTCCGCCGGGGAATTCAGCAACAACTCGAATGAATCGATGTCCCGGCCCAGCGCCCGGTTGCCTCCCCGCCCGGCATAGACCCCCGTCAACTCAAGCCGGCTGCCGGCAACGAGGCCGCGCGCCAAACCGTGACGGGTCCGCAGCCGAGCGACGAATTCCCGCGTGCCGGCCTGCAGCTCGAGTGCCTGTTCCGACCGGTTCACACTCATATTCACCAAGCGGGCGGGGACCCGGACCAATGTGGCGTCATACCGACCGTTCAAGAAGTTAGTCTCCGACAGCGATTGGGCGGTCGGCAGGGCGGCCTGTCCAGTTCGGCGCGCGACCGCCTCGCGCAGTACGGGCGAGGGCCCGCCCAGGTCTGTAAAACCGACCACCTGTACCAGGTCGCCCACGCCCAGGTCGGCGCCGGTTTGGGGAACAAACCGTACACCGCAGCCGTTATCCATCAGGTAAAACTCCCCATCAAGCTCGTGGAGCACCTGGCCGGCGAGCCGGACCCGTTGCATGGCGCCAGCCTGGGGGTCGTAGAGCAGCAAATCGCAGGCGCGTTTGAGGGGCGCGGCAAACGGGTCGGCCGGAGCCGGTTCATCCACGTTGAAGGAGGCGCTAAAGAGGCGTATCTGTCCCACTTGGGCCTGCTGGCGGGCATTGTACCTGGGGCTAAGGCAACCGCGCACCCGCACCAACGCGTTTTGGTAACGGCCCAGGGTGTGCGGGTCAAGGCCGGGAAATTGCACCTTAATCTTGCCCGAGCGCGTCAGGAATGCCACGCCATCGGTTTGGATGGCAGTGATGATTCCCTGGACCTCGACGTATTGCGTATCGAGGCTGCCATTACTGAGCTGGTCCCAAGTCGGGTGCAACGGTTCGGGCAGCGTTCCGGCCCCGAGGCGGACCGCCCGGCGGGGCCGCACATTGGGCGCAAAGCCAGCAAAGGTTTCCCCCTCGACTTCCCAGAAGTCTCCCACCCGTGGCGCCGGGCCTTTGAGCGCAGGCCGCCACTCGACGTACACGGCTCGGGTCGAGTCCTGGAGGGCGAAGGCCCCATAGGGCCAAACGCCGATAATAACCCCCCGGATTCTCAGGGGATAGCCACGCTGCGCTTCCTGGCGGTCCAAACGCTTGATCTGGTCAACGGTCAGAAGCACTGGCAGCGCGTTGGTGGCCTCACTTTCCTCACCCGCAAGTTCCCGATAAAGGCCGGACTCCAACACCACGTTGGTCCCTGCTCGACTCCACCGTCCCAGCACCTCGACCTGCCCTCCGGAGGTCCTGGGGGCGCGCTGGGTGGTCTCCACCAACAGTTGCCCGCTCTCATCCTCGACCACCAGTCCCCGCTCTGGTGGCACCGAACGGACCTTGCCCCGAATGTGGGCTATCGCCTCCATGTTCTTAGGAACATTTGTCGCGCCGAGCTGGCCGATGGGCGTTACCGGGTACTCGTCCCAGCGCGCGGAAACCACCTCGAGCAACTCGATCTGCTGTGAACCTGGCACCAACAGCCTCCCGGCTACCCGCTGGCCGTCGCTGGCATAGGTGCCCTGGCAAACCCCGGTTACCCGAATGCGGCTGTTCAACAGCAGCAGGGCCGAGCTGCCGGCAGGATGGGCGATTTCGACCCGCAGCCGCCCGGTGCTTGAACTCAGTTCCAGTTGCAGCGCCCCGCCCTGTTCGCTGGCGAAGGCAACCGTCCCTTCCGCCTCGGACCATTGGTCCTCCTGGTCGGGGCGCAGGACCTGGCCTGGGGCAATTGGGCGGGACACGGGCGGCGAAGCTGTGCCCAACATGCTGACTCTGAGGGGAGAATCGCCAACAAATAATCGGCTGCCATCATCTGACCGGGTCCAAAACGTATAAAGACCATCACGCGGCACTTCCAGGTAACCCCCGAATTGCAGTCCCACTTTCTGGTCCCGTGTCCGGACGCGCAGATCGAAGTCGGCCACGGTTCCCGTCTTCACAGGCTGGAGCCGGTGGAAGTCGGGCAAACGCTTCCAATCGCCTTCATAACATCGGTAGTCCAAGCCATGCAGCAGGTTGCTGGTTCCTTCGTCAGGCTCCGTGACCGCCCGAAACAACGCCGACTCCGGGATTCGTTGGCGCGGCAATTCCGGCCCTTCGTATTCAATCTCCAATTCCCAACCCGCCGGGCCGTTGAACCACTCGGCGCGAAGTGGATGCCGTCCCGTCGCCAGATAGATGGCCCCGGACTTTTCCTGCGGCCCGTGGAGGCCATCATTGTCCACCAGCGCCTCCCGAATTACCCCCTGGCCGGCCACACATCTCCCCTCCAGATGGACCCGCTGGCCGGCCAGCACCGGGGGCTGGCCGCGCAAATCCAGTTGCACCGCCATGGCCCCGGAGTCATCCTGCAAGAACAAATCGCCTTGCGTCTGGCTGGCCCAGAGCACGACTCCGTCCAGACGGACTGGATAGCTCACGCACTGCTCCCCCCCCACCACTCGGCGCAACTGCAGCAGATTGGTCAGCACAGGGACCAGCGCGACAGCGGGCGTTGGCTCCGCGCCAGCCAAGGTGCCCCCACCACCCAGCAGCAGCCCCGCGGCGAGCGCCCACTCACACGTCGGCGCGACCGCGTGGCGAATGCAATCAGAATATAACAATGTGTCCGCCGGGCCCTGGCGGCAGCAGGTTGCAAGCCTGCGATACAGCAGATGAAGAATCCGCCCTGCGGCGGCAACCCAGCCGCGACCCGAGCGCTTCGAAGTTCGATCCAGCGTCATGAAACCACTAATGATTAGCAGACCCGGCCAACCAAAGTAAGTGCAAAGAGGAAAACCAGCAGAGCCACAGCAAAGCCCCAGGCACGCCCAATCGAGAAAAACGAGCGCAGATTCCGCAACTTATTAGAGGAACAGGCCGCGACCACCCTCATGGCCCCGGCCTGCTGCTCCTTTAACCCAACGGAACCGCACCCCACATCTCCCGGCGAGGCGCCCGATGCAGCGCCCAGCCGGCGATCTTTCCAGAATCGATTGCGCTTATCGCGTCACGGATTACGTGCCCGACAGCATCATTGCGCATCGGTCTGCGGCACCGGGCAAAGCGAACTTGCGCCGGTTGACACTAATCTACGTCGCCAGCGCCCGCTTGCAACCTGTCCTACCGTCCAAGCCGCATGTGCTGGCCGGTTTTATTGGAGCAACAATTGGTAAAACAGGGCACGATTGGTTATGGGCACCACGACCTGATTTTGTCCGTTCACCAGATTGACCGCATTGGTCACATTGACCCAATTGGTCGTGGCGACTGAGGAGTTCTGTTGCAGGACGTAGCCGCCGACCTCTGCCGGCCAGGAGATCGTGGCGGTGTTGCCGGACACTTGGATCGCCAGGTTAACCCGGCTCAGGAAGGTAAAGTCGCTGATCTGCTGGGTGGACGCGGAGCTGCCAGTGCTGGCGGTAAAGCCGACGTAGGCCACGTTAGTGCCTAGAATGGCAGGGATGTTCACATTAGCTGAAGCGGAATACTGCGTGTTTGCGTTTGTGTCCGTCAAAGTGACGGTGGCTACCCCGTTTTGATAGGTCAAGACGGTATTGATGGGGTCACCGCTGTTGATGACCAGAGGCGCGGTCGAAACCACAGACCCAATCGAGCCATTGGTACCGAACGAAATGCCGACCCCTCCGATAGTGTTATTCGCGTAGATGTTGAACTCGAGTTCCACGCTGGGGGTGATGGGGTTGGGGGTGCCCACGCCGAGTTGGCTGCCGCTGCCGCCCAAGGCCGCCGCGCCGCGCGGGTCGTTCTGGATGCAGAAGCAGGCGCCATCGGCGCTGTTGGCCGGACTGGTGACGCATTGGTAAGTGAAGCTGGCTTGGAAAGCTCCAATATAGAGCGGGAAACTGTAGAAGGCGCTGTTGTGTTCCGAGTTGATGTTGTCCGTCAGTTGCAGGACGTTGTTCCCTGGCCATGAGGTGCTCCCCTGGGACGACCAGCCCGGGCCGGTGGTGTTGAACGTAAGATCGGACACAATCGTGACCGAGACCACGCTGCTGGTCACCGCGGCAACGTAGTTGGAATCGGACACGATTACGTCGTAGGAGCCTGCCGCAGCCGGTCCCGCGCTGGTGAGAAGGAACAGGCTGCTCGTGGCGCCGGAAATGTTGGTGCCGCTTTTCTGCCATTGATAAGAATACGGTGGCACGCCGCCGGTTACAGTCGGTGTCAAGTAGCCGATCACCCCGGCGACCACATCAATAGAAGCCGGCAAGGCAACGGCGAGCGGCTCCAGCGCGGCCGCGTAGTGCGCCGCGACCTGGTTCGACGTCATGGCATAAGCGTAGAGGGCCACCTGACTCATGGCGGCGTTGGTCACGCCCGGGAAAGAAGAGCCGCCTTGAGACTCTTGCGCAGCGATAACGACGGGGTAGGTGCTGGACAAGGACAAGAGTCCCGATCCCGCGGGGACCGAGGCTGTGCTTTCAAGGCTGCCATCGACATATAGATATATTTTGCCGTTGGCCTCGTCGCACACGCCGACCAAGTGATGCCAGTTGCCGTCGGGCACTACTGACCCGCTGTTGGCAGTGATGATCGAAGTTCCGGAGGCAGCGCTAGTGTGAATCACAAAACGGAAGTTGGCGCCTCCATTGCCGTCAAGCGCGAACTGCGTATCGTTGGGGTAGCCTTTCTCGACAATGCCCCCGCCTTGGGGAAGTTCCTGTATCCACGTTTCGACCGAGAACTCGGCGTTGGCTCCCTGGGTGGAGAAGTCAATCAGAGGAATACCATTGGCGGTATTGTTGTTCTCCTCTGCCATGCTGGGGGTAATCCCATTGGTGCCGAATACGGTTGCGGTTTCAGATGGCATCGTAATGGGCCTGAATCCCGGCTGGCCATTGACGGCGTTGTTATAGGCGGCGTTATGGCCGCCCACGTAGTCGTTGGCCGTGGTGGCGTTCGCAGGTTCATCCAGCCGCCAGAACGCAATCGGTGTGCTGCCGAGCACGGTCGAGCCGTAATAATCGGTCGGCGCTGGGACCACGGTGAGGCTGGCCGCCGCAAGCGGGCCGGAGCCGACGCCGTTGGTGACCTGGCATCCGATGGTGTAGGAGCCGGCCAGCACGGGGACGTTGGTGTAAACGGCGTTAGTCGCGCCGGGAACAGGCGTGCCGTTCGTGGACCACTGGTAGAAGAATGGTTGCGTGCCTTGGGCCGTGGCCGTAAAAGGCACTGGTAAAGGCAAACCGGCATAAACCGCGAGGGACGGCGGCGTAATTGTGACCGAATTGGGCGGGCCTGACACAACTTGAATGTAGATCGAACTGCTGGCCTGGCCGTAGAGGTTTGTCACCGTCAAATCAAGGGAATGGTAGTTGTAAGCGGCTGCGCTGATGTTGCTGATGACCAGAGTGGCGTTGGTTTGTCCGGCCAACGGTGTCCCCGGAGTGCCGGACGTGACATCGTACCATTGATAAGCCAGTACCGGGGAGCCGGTGACCGCCGCCGGGACAGTCAGGGTTGTGCCTTCATTCACAATCGTGGAGCTCGGGAACGCAACGCTGGGGCCAATGCCGGCCGCATAATAGTGATTCGCCACCTGGGATGCGGTGAGAGCGTAGTTGTAAATCGCCACATCCTGGATGTCCCCCTGGAAATTGTCGTCGAAAACGGTCGTGGCTCCGCTCATGCGTGAGCCGATGACGACCGGGTAGGACGAATTGAGAATGCCAGTGGAGGGAGTGTACGCGGTGGTGGTTCGCGCCACGCCGTCCACGTAAATCGTGATGTTGCTGTGGACGGTGTCAAGGACACCCACCAGATGGTGCCAGTTGCCATCGGTTTTATTGGTCGAAAGGGCCGAGAACACAGTGCCGGCGGTGTTACGCACATAGAACCGCCAGCCATTGTAATCATCCAGCGTGAATTGCTCGCCGCCGTTGCCGTAACCCTTGTTGACGATACCCGCCCCACTGAGTTGCGAGATGTATCCATTGGCCCAGGCTTCCACCGAGAAGGAGGACGCCTGGCTGGCCGCGAAGTTGATGTTGGGAATTTGGGCCACGTAGCTGTCACTGTACGAGTAGGAGCCAAAGAGAGCCGACGAATTGGTGTCGGTCGGAGGCGAGTAGCCGTATTCATTCGTCAAACCCGCGGCATAACCCGCCTGCCCCAGAACGGCATTGGTGTAAAAGCCGTTATTGCCGCCCACGTAGTCATAGGCCGTCGTTCCGTCGTTTCCGTAGCCATTGTCGGGAACTTCATTCAAAGGCCAATAGCCGATGGGGTGGTCATTGTACACCGCCAGCGGGTACGGGAAGGTTGGAAGAGACACGACCGTCAGTGACACCACCGCGCTGGTGGCCATGCCGATGGAATTGCTGACCACGCAGTAGAAGGAAGCGTTGGCCAGGGCGTTGGCGATGGGGAAGCTCGAACCGGTCACGGCGGAATCGAGGGCGTTGTTCGTGTACCAATAATACGAGAGGGGGGCATAGCCGACCGCCGTCAACGAGTTGGTGTAGTTCGCGCCCGCATACAACAGAAGATTGGTGGGACTGGGCTGCGCGGTGATGACCGGGGCGGAATAGGCCGTCACAGCGGAAACTGAGCTGGTCACGGCGCCGTAGGCATTGGTGACGACGACCGTATAGGCCCCTGAGTCGCGCTGGGCAACACTAGTATCCATGCCGGTAATTGTCAGGGAAGCCGTGGCGGAGCCGCTCGCCGTCGCGCCTGAGCCGGATATGCTCGGACCGTTTGTAAGGTTGGCGCCGTTGAATTGCCATTGGTAGCCGTTGGCCGTGCCGTTGTTCATCGCTGTGACGCTTAAATTCAGCACGCCGGTTGGACAGTTGGTGCTGGCTACCGGCGGATAGCCGATGGCCGGGCCGCCGGTGACCCAGGACCAGTTGGTTCCCATGCGAAAATCAGTGACGTAGAGGTCGTTTGGGGTGGCGGTGGAGCGATTGTGAAGATTAACGGCGGAGATGTAGGGGGTCAGGTCACTATCCGAGGCCAGAATACTGACCGTTTCCGTGGGCTGGGTTTGTGGTCCGAAGGTGCTGGGATCGGGGTTGATCCACAGACGGACGTTGTCCCTGGTTCCGCTGGTCGCAATGGTAGTCACGATCTCGTAATCGACCACGACGAAAAGAGCTTGGGCGGTGGAATACACGGTGCTGGCATAATTTGTGGAGCCACCCTGTTTGGAAATGCCCAACTGATAGCCGCTCCCGTTTTTCTTAAAATAAAGCCTGGCGGCCACGGTCCCGGGCTGGCTGGTTTGATCGGCGATGGTGCCTTGATCGCTCATCCCAACACAGTAGTCGCCAACGGTGGAAAGACTGCTGATGTTGGACACCGACAAAACCATGGAGTAAAAAACGGAAAGGGGACCAGTGACGAAGAAACCGCTGGCATTTGTGGCCACGAACATGCGCGCCCCCTCGCCGGCTACGTTTCTGAACAGAATCTCGTTCCCCGAAAAGCCGGGTAATCCCTGATAGGAAAGCGAGTACCCGGTATTCGTAATGGCATTGGCGGCAGCGCTGGTGATGGTGGTGGCAATGCCGTACCAATTTTGCCCCATGGCGTTGGTTTGCTCGGCCAACAAGCTGCCCGCGGCGTAGCTGCTGCCCCCGCTGGCGGTGGCACTGGTGAAAGGGTCATAAGCCGGGAAGGCCGGAAACGTGGAAGCCGCCGCCGCGTAACCGAGCAGCAGAAGCCCAAGAAGCAGTGCTTTTTTCATAGAGAGTGTTTTCATAGTTTTAGTACCTATTGTATTCTTTGATCGCTTATGAGACAATTCCAGCGGGCCGGCAATGGAATTACTTTGAAAGCAACGAAAGTTTTGCGCCGAAACCCAAGCGGTTGGTATGATGTATGCTTGCTGGGAATTCTTTTGGCCAATTTCACAGGCCGGTTTTACTTGACCACAGCAGCGCCTGCCGCATAACATGGGCCCGAATACAACCATTGCCGAGGGTGCCGGGAAAAGTCTCGGTTCCGTTCAGTCGGAGCAAAGGCTTTACCGGAAAGTGACCGCCCGCTTAATTCCCTTCCTGTTTGTCTGCTATATCCTGTCCTATGTAGATCGTGTTAATGTCGGTTTCGCCAAGTTGCAGATGCAGCAAGGCCTTGGGATGAGCGACACTGTGTTTGGGGCAGGCATGGGCATTTTCTTTATTGGCTATTTCGTTTTCGAAGTGCCTTGCAACATGATCCTCCAGCGGGTGGGAGCGCGGCTGTGGATCGGCCCGATCATGATTGTGTGGGGACTGGTTTCCTCCAGTTTTATGTTCGTCAGAACTCTGCTGGTCTTTTATCTGCTGCGGTTTTTGCTTGGCGTGGTTGAATCCGGTTTTTTTCCGGGGGTGGTGCTTTATCTGACCTTTTGGTATCCTGGAAAATATCGAGCCCGCATGGTGGCGGCGTTCATGAGCGCCATTGCGCTGTCCGGCGCTTTGGGGGGGCCGGTCGCGGGATGGATCATGGCCGAGGTGTCGAACGTGGGCGGGCTCACCGGTTGGCAATGGCTTTTTGTACTGGAGGGAATTCCATCCGTGCTGGTTGGCATCGTGGCGATGTTTTACCTCGATGACGGGCCGCAGCAGGCGGAATGGTTGCCGCCAGCCGAGCGCGAGTTTTTAGCGCAACGCATCGCAGAAGATGAGGCTATCAAGCGCAGGCGTGGCTATTTCCACCATACTCTGGCCGATGCGTTCAAAAGCCCACAGGTGTGGCTGCTGTGCCTGGTGTATTTTGGCATTATGATGGGCAACTACTTCGTCAGCTTTTGGATGCCACAGCTTATCAAAGATGCTTTCAGCCGGGACCCATGGCAAATCGGGATTATTTCCATGATCCCTTGGGGCTTCGGTGCCCTGGCCATGATCTACTGGGGCCATCACTCCGACATCACCGGTGAACGCCCCTGGCACTTGGCGAGTGCGCTGGTGGTGGCTGTTTTTTTTCTGGTTTTGAGTGGCCTGCAGGGAATGCCTTGTGTGTTGGGCATCGCCATTTTAGCCTTCGCGACAGCCGGGATTATGTCGTCCATATCAACTTTCTGGGCGTTGCCGACCGGCATTCTTTCCGGGCCGGCCGCTGCCGTTGGGATTGCGTGGATCAATTCCATTGGCAACTTGGGCGGGTTTGTCAGCCCTTATATGGTGGGCTCCATCCGGGACAAGACCTCCAACCCGATTTATCCTGCCCTCGTGGTGGCTACCGCTTGTTCCATAGCGGCCTTGCTAGTGTTGGTGGTGACGCGCAAGCAAAACCGTTCGCAGGCAACCGCGTGAGGCGGTTAGCCGTTGACGACAGATCGCCAGCGCGTCGCCGAAGGTCATCTTGCCCCCCACATAAGCCGTTGCGTGTTCGGCTATCTGTCGTTCTTCCCCTTCCAAATCACCGAGCCGGAGTTCTGCCACAGACAGCACCTGCGCTTTGAGAGAACGGCGAATGCGCTTGCCCTTCACGCGCATCTGTGCGAATAACATTCGCGATGGTACGTAACGAACCAAGTTTGACACTGGCGTTTTCTGCCATAGACTTTCTGATGTGGTCTGACTACGTTTCACGAAATCAGTATCAGATTGTCAGGCTGGGCAGTGGTGAATACTCGTAAACTATTGGTAATCAAATGGCCGGAGAGATGGCTGAGTGGTTTAAAGCGCACGCCTGGAGAGCGTGAGTGGGCTTATACCCCACCCTGGGTTCGAATCCCAGTCTCTCCGCCAACTTAATAAACGTCATTACAATCAAGGTGCTTCCCAGATTTTCTCGGTTCGGCGAGGAAAGTCATAACACAAAGTCATAACACCTTCAAAGGTTTCATCCCCGTTTAAGGCCGTTCCAACCTGTCAGAAAACACCAACCTGAGAGAAGGCCAAAGCCCGCGACTTGAACCAGATTTTCGACACCGCCACCACGCCGACAGCTAAAAAAGAGCCCGGAGACGACTGAGCATTTGAATTGGCCTGATACGCTCCCTCAACTGCCACGTCCTCAATCAGGCCCCAGCCTGCCGACGACACGGTCATGGCAGTTCGACGACGCGATAGAACCGGCACGGCGAGGAACTGCTGGCGTTGGGATCAGACAGGGTCACGGTGCCGTTGGTGGCCACCAGTGGCCCGCCCAGATTGATCCAGTTGGTTTGGAGCAGGTTCGTTGTGTATTGCGCCTGGTAAGCCAGACCGGTAACGGCACTCCATGTAAGATTGAAAGTGTTGATCGCTTTTTGCGCCGTCTTAAATACCGGCGGCGAAATCGGTGTCACGCTGATGTCGTCGAGGCCGAGATAGCTTGGCGGGTCTTTAAATCCAAACTGGAGAACCGTGCTGGCGCTGGCGGCCGTGACAATGAACTGCAAATTCGTCCAGGTGGTATAGGGCATGTTGGTCTGGTTGAAGAGGGTTGTTCCATTCCATTGCACGAGAAATTGATTGGGGGTTGCTCCAGGCTGTCCGCTGGGATTGTCCACCCACAAAGAGAGCAGATAATTCTGTCCCGGTGAAGTGGCCAGAGTTTGATAAAGATAACCGAGGGAATAGTATGGTCCCAATTCCGCGCCATAACTGCCAGAGTGAACCCAGGCGCTGCTGGTCGTCACGAAGTCATACGCGCTACCCTCGTCCTCGCTGCTGACGTTCAACGTCCAGCCGGAGAAACTGCCGGTCTCAAAACCGCCATTGTTCACGATTGGCTGGCCAACATTGATTGTGAATGGCAGGCTGGCCGCCACGCCAGTGGGGTTGGTGACCAGCATATCCGCTGTGTAAATGCCGGACGCCAGGCTGTTCGCCGCCGCCGTCAGGCTGACCGTCATGGTCGTTTGCGCGCTGCCCGGCAAGGTGCCGCCGGACGGTGAAGCGCTCAACCATGAGGAGGTGTTGATGATGCTCCACGGCAGCGAACTGCCGCCCTGGTTGGTCAGTGAGTAGTTTTGCGAGGTCACGCTAAACGGGCCCCCGACCGGCCCCGAGGCGGCAAATCCCTTGGTCGGCGAAACCACCAATGGCTGGCTGAGATTGATTGTGAATGGCAGGCTGGCCGCCACGCCGGCGGGGTTGGTGACCAGCAGATTCGCCGTGTAAACGCCCACCGCCAGGGTGTTGGCCGCCGCCGTCAGGCTGACCGTCAGGGTCGTTTGCGCGCTGCCCGCCAAAGTGCCGCCGGACGGTGAAACGCTTAACCATGACGAGGTGTTGATGATGCCCCACGGCAGCGAACTGCCGCTCTGGTCGGTCAATGAGTAGTTTTGCGAGGTCACGCTAAACGGGCCGCCGACCGGCCCCGAGGCAGCAAATCCATTGGTCGGCGAAACCACCAACGGCTGGCTGACTTGAAGCGTGAACAGTCCGGCCTGCGCGACCTGGGCCGTCCAGTTGGAGAAGGTCAGATTCGCCGTGTAATTCCCGACGGCCAGACTGCCGGCAGCGGCCGTGAGGCTGCAGGCAAGAGTGGTTTGAGCCGCCGCCGCAAGCGTGCCGTTGGTCGCGGAAATTTCAAGCCACGCCGAGGTGTTGACCAGCGACCAGGTCAGCGAGGAACTGCTGGCGTTGGTCAGCAGAAAGTTTCCGGAGGTAATACTGAACGGCCCACCCGCCACGCCGGTGGCGGCGCCGGATAACGGAGAAACAATCAAGGCTTCGGAGCCGGCCAGGGCATTGATCAGGTTGGCGCCGTTGGGCGTACCCCAGCCGGTGCAGAGGTCATAACCGGTCACGGCGGAGAACTTGGCGGGACTGCTACTGCTGAAGTTGTTGCCAGTGGTAATGTCGTGGAAGGCGGAAGTGTAGCTCGCGCTCTTGCCGATGGTGTAGAGGGCCGGGTTGAGAAAGCCAACGGCGGCCTGCCCGGCGGCCACGGCCTGCTGATTGACAAGGGCGGTAAAGGCCGCCCACAACGGCGCCGCGCAACTGGTTCCGCCGACGATTCCGGCGCTGCCATCGCCATACACGATATAGACATTGTCCGCCGTCAGCGCCACGTCCGGGACATTGCGCATGGTGGTTGATCCCAGGTTGGCGGACATGCTGAGGCCTTCCTGGTAGGAGGGGATCGCGTAGTAGGTGCTGATCCCGCCGCTGCTGCCCACGTAACTGCCGTCGTGCAACCCCCAGTTCCAGACGGTCTCGGAGCTGTAGGCAGCGCCCGAGCCGGTGGTGAGCGTCGTGCCGCCAACCTCGGTGATATTAGTGCTGTCCGACGGGAAGGGGATCGACCCGGTGAACGCGTCGGAATCGCCGGTGGCGTTGAAGAAGGACTGCCCTTGAGAGCCCATTTGCTTGAAGATCTGTTCGGCCGTCGCGTTGTGAGAGCCGCCGCCCCACGAGCAACTGAGTTGCTTGGCGAGGTTGTCGTTGGCCATGCGACTGAGTAAACTATCCCACTGACTCGTCTCGTTGGGCGCTTCATAAACGTAAACCTGGGAGAGGCCCGGCGCCATCGAGATCGCCACTTCGATGTCCAGCGAGACCTCGTCCACCCCGCTGCCGGGAGTGCTGATGCCGCCACTAACCGGCACAACGGTCAGCGGCACATTGGGCAACCCGGTCTGGCTTTCGTAGGTGGTGATGTCATTGGCGTAGAAGCCATCAAACTCCAACAGCCCGATGCTCTGCCCGGCGCCGGTCAGCGAGGTACCCGGCACGTAGGCCGTGCGGAAGTCGCTGCCCCAATAGGTGGGGGTGCCGCTCGGACCGTTCGGCCCGGAACCGGCGTTCGGGATCGCGTTGGCCGACTTGCTCGCGGGCCGGTGGACGAGATTCGGGTGCGGGAGAGCGTAGTTGTCCAGGCCGCTAATGTGCAGAATTGGCAGAGCGAAATCCACGGACGGCTCCACGTCCGGGGCGTAGAATGTGCGCGCTTCGGTCGGATGCGGATAAACGCGCAGGGTCAGATGGAAGGTTTTCTCGAGGTCGGTGATCGCGCCGGAGACATCCAGGACCACGCGATTGGGATGGGTAGCGGTGACCGTCAAGCCGTTGGCCTTCGCGAAATCCATAAGCGCCTGATAATCTTTTTCCGTCGGCCCGAACCGCTCAGTGAACTGCTCGGGAGTGAAGTAGCGGCGGTAATTGGGGCTGGCGGGGTCATAGAGCTGCTGGAGGAGGCGGTCGAGCTCGGCCTGGTTGCGCAAGGGCAGGCCGATGGCCAGGTTCAAACGCTGCGAGGCCGGGAGACGGCCAACGGGCGCCAGGCGCGCCACCGCCGCCGGGACGTGGCCGCCATTCAGCTTTTGCCGTTCGGCCGCCCCGGCGGCCGACGCCAGACCAAACGCCACCAACCAAGCGACGCTGACCAAGGGCAGAGCACACCCACGGCAATAAATCCCCCAGATTAGATGGTTAGTCATATGCTATCCCAATCATGCCACACTTTCAGAGTTTTCCAAGCGGATTACCCAGCCCCCCGGCGCGCGGCCCCGCGCCGCACCATCTTTCCTGGCAAATTGAGGGTTTTCCCTTAACAGTTCACCCCGTTGTCACCCCTCAGATGTAGTACATTTTCTCCTTCTCGGCGCTCTCCTCGAGCAATTGCTGGAAGGTGGTCGCGCGGGCCGCAGATTCCAACGATTGCCGCAGTTTCTTCCAGGCGCGCCGTAGTTCTGCCGGGCAATCCTTCGCGCTCAACGCCGGCGCATCGAACAGCGGCCCATCGACCGCCTCCAGCACATCCGCCAAGGTGATGTCTGCCGGCGGGCGCGCGAGCAAATAGCCGCCGGCCATTCCCCGGACACTGCGGACGATGCCCTGGGCCTTCAACTCGACCAGTATCTGAATGAGAAACTTTCCTGGGGCACCTTGCGCTGCCGCCAGCGTCTCTGCCGGCAGCGCGAGGCCAGCGGGGTAATGCTGCGCCAGTCCCAGCACAGCCCGGGCCGCATAATCGGTTTTGACCGAGAGCTTCACACCCGGAAGTTAGGCGGAAACCCCGCACTCCGCAATCAAAACAGCCTCTCCTCAAGGGCCTCTGCCAGCTGGCAAAGCCGGTTGCCCTCAAGGCCCATTGAGCCTAAGAAACGAGAATGGCAGATCGGCAAGCCACCTGTCAAACCATCAGCCTGAAAGAAAATGGGCGGCAATAAGGAAAAGTGACGCAAATACCCCAATATAATCAGCCAAAATGAAATCGTGAGTAAGTCTATTGATATTTGGTTGTATATGGATATACTCCACTTGCTTTTAACGCAAAGTGACTATGAATACATCGGCAGCACAAAGACCGTTTTCGACCGATTGCCTCGACGCCAGCCAGAACGGCGGCGAATGGCCCTATGCCGCCAAACCACTCAAGTTCATCAATAACATGCCTCTGCCCGTGATCGACCCTCTGCCCGCCAAACCAGTTGTCCCAGCCAAACGCTCAATCCCTGAGTTGCTCGCGCCGCTCGAGCAAATTGCGGCGGCATCGTCGAGCCTGGTGGCGGATCATGGTGCCCAGTTCAAGAGCGGCGGCCAGACTTACGAACTGCCGCGTTACCTGTTCATCGGCCCAAAGGGCGGCGACGATGCGATTCGGGTCGGGCTGTTCGCCGGGGTCCATGGGGATGAGCCGGAGGGGGCGCATGCGCTCATTCAGTTCCTAAACTTGCTGGAGCGCAGGCCAGAGCTGGCCACGGGGTATTGCCTGTTCATCTACCCGGTCTGCAACCCGACGGGGTTCGAAGATCGCACGCGCCCTGCGCGCAGCGGGAAGGACCTGAACCGGGAGTTCTGGAACGGGTCGCGTGAGCCGGAGGTGGGGCTGCTGCAGTCGGAACTGGTGGCGCACTCGTTCCATGGGATCATCTCGTTGCATACCGACAACAGCAGTCAGGGGTTCTATGGGTTTGCGCACGGGGCGACGCTGACAAAGAACCTGATCGAGCCGGCGCTGCAGGCGGCGGAGCAGTTCCTGCCGCGCAACGGGAATGAGACGATTGACGGGTTTCGCGCCCGCAACGGGATCATCCGCGAGAGCTACCCGGGCGTGTTAAGCGCACCCCCCAAAGTGCGTCCGCGGCCATTCGAGATCGTGCTGGAAACGCCGCAGGCGCCGCCGAATTACCTGAAGGAAGCGGCTCTTGTGGCGGCGCTGCGGATGATCCTCATACGGTATCGCGAGTTCATCGCCTACGCGCCGAATTTGTAACTCGAACACCAAGTTGTGAGAGTTGAATAAGTTAAACACGTTAACAACAAAGAAAGGAAAACAACTATGCCAGTATATCCAGACGTGATCAGCACCGTGGGGCGAACCCCGCTGATCAAACTCAATCGTATCACCAAAGGCGCGGTCGCGACCATTGCGCTCAAGGGTGAGTTTTTCAACCCGCTCGGCAGCGTGAAGGACCGGATCGGCTACGCCATGATTGCGGCCGCCGAGCACGAGGGCATTCTCACGCCCCAGACCACGATCATCGAGCCGACCTCGGGCAACACCGGCATCGCGCTGGCGTTCGTGGCGGCCGCCAAGGGCTACAAGCTCATCCTGACGATGCCCGAAAGCATGAGCGTCGAGCGGCGCACCTTGCTGGCGCTGCTGGGCGCCAAGCTGGTCCTGACGCCGGCCACCGAGGGCATGAAAGGGGCGATCAAAAAGGCGGAAGCCCTGCACAAGGAAATCGCCGACTCGTGGATTCCACAGCAGTTCGACAACCCGGCCAACCCGGAGATTCATCGGCGCACGACGGCGGAGGAAATCTGGAAGGACACCGATGGCAAGGCGGACATCCTTGTCTCGGCGGTCGGCACCGGCGGCACAATCACGGGCGTCAGCGAAGTGATCAAGTCGCGCAAGAAGGGGTTCCGGTCCATCGCCGTCGAGCCGAAAGATTCGCCGGTGATCACACAGACGCGCAATGGGGAACCGCTCAAGCCGGGGCCACACAAGATTCAAGGCGCGGGGGCGGGGTTCATCCCGAAGAACCTCAACCTGCAAATCGTGGACGACGTCATCACCGTGAGCAACGAGGACTCCTTTGCCATGGCGCGACAGTTGGCGCTGCAAGAGGGGATTCTGGCGGGGATTTCGACGGGCGCGAACGTTTGGGCGGCGCTGCAAGTGGCGAAGCGTCCGGAGAACAAAGGCAAATTGATCGTTACGATCGGATGCAGCACGGGTGAGCGTTATCTGAGCACAGCACTGGCGGACGAGGCACGAAAGCAGGTGCAGGCGTGACTATGCCTGTGACCATGAAAACTGCATCTCAAATCGACAGAACTGAATCATCGTTTGCTTAATCACAATAAATCACTACTATACACAAAACCTATGAGCATCTCATCCAAGAACCTCAGCACGCTGGCGCTGCACGCCGGCCAGGTGCCCGATCCGACCACCGGCGCGCGGGCCGTGCCGATCTATCAGACGACCTCGTTCGTCTTCAAAGACTCCGACCACGCGGCGAACCTGTTTGCCCTGAAGGAGTTCGGAAACATCTACACGCGGATCATGAACCCGACCACCGACGTCTTCGAGCAGCGCATCGCCGCGATCGAAGGCGGCACCGGCGCGCTGGGGGTGTCGTCCGGCCAGGCGGCGACGACGTTGGCCTTGCTGAACATCACGCAGGTGGGCGACGAGATCGTGTCGGCCAACAACCTTTACGGGGGAACCTACCAGCTCTTCCATTACACGCTGCCCAAGCTGGGCCGCGCGGTGAAGTTTGTTGATTCGCAGAAGCCGGAAGCGTTCCGGAAGGCGATTACCCCGAAGACGCGGGCCGTCTATGCCGAGACCATCGGCAATCCCAAGCTGGACGTGCCGGACTTCGAGGTGATCGCGAAGATCGCCCATGAAGCCGGCGTGCCGCTGGTGGTGGACAACACCGTTGGCGTGGGCCTGGTGCGGCCCATTGATCATGGGGCCGACATCATCGTTGACTCGGCGACCAAGTATATCGGCGGCCACGGCACGTCGATCGGCGGGGTGATTGTGGACTCGGGCAAGTTCAAGTGGGACAATGGCAAGTTCCCGGAGTTCACCGAGCCGGACCCGAGCTATCACGGCCTGAGATTCTGGGACGTGTTCGGCAACTTCCCGGGCCTGGGCAACGTGGCGTTCATCATCAAGGCGCGCGTGCAACTGTTGCGCGACATCGGCGCGGCGCTCAGCCCGTTCAACGCGTTCCTGTTCCTGCAAGGGCTGGAAACGCTGCCCCTGCGGCAGCGCCAGCATTCGGAGAATGCGCTCGAGGTGGCGCGGTTCCTCAAACAACATCCGCTGGTAAAGTGGGTGACGTATCCCGGGCTGCCGGATGATCCAAATCACAAGCTCGCGGCCAAGTACCTCAAGCAGGGCTTTGGCGGCATCCTGGGCTTCGGCATTAAGGGCGGCCTGGAAGCTGGCCGGAAGTTCATTAACTCGGTCAAGCTCTTCTCGCACCTGGCCAACATCGGCGATGCCAAGAGCCTGGTCATTCACCCCGCCTCGACCACGCACCAGCAACTGACCGCTGAGGAGCAGGCTGCCACCGGCGTGACGCCGGACTATGTGCGTCTCTCGATTGGGATTGAAGATGTGGAGGACATCAAGGCGGATATTGACCAGGCGCTGAAGGCGTCGCAGCAAAGAACGGGGTAAGTGTCGAGGGACGGCACGGCGGATTCAATCCACGAAACTGTAGTCGCCGACGGCAGTCGGCGCACTTTTCTTCAGTCACAGAAATCAGCGCCGACTGCCGTCGAATGGCGCTTAGATAAGGGCTCGATTTCTGCGGGCTTCGGCGCGAGCGGCCAACACCTCATGTCGATGGGGGATTTCTCGAAACTGCCGGCGGGGGCAATTCAATTTGGGAAACGGTTTTGCCCCGCGCTTGAGGGCGCGAGGCTCGACCCGACCGGGACGGTGAGGTACGGC
>Ga0187872_10000731_pt1 | contig 36191 bp, 31 predicted proteins | sample June2016WEW_16_4_FD_132973 | JGI IMG/M metagenome (GOLD analysis project Ga0187872, IMG submission 132973) | Peatland microbial communities from SPRUCE experiment site at the Marcell Experimental Forest, Minnesota, USA - June2016WEW_16_40 | ecosystem: Environmental > Terrestrial > Soil >...
GCGCATGAAAGCCGCGGTATCGTTCTCAATCTTGGTCTTCATCACGTCGTCCATCTTGCCGCCCGCGATGGAAACCGGATGCGACGCCCCGGTGTTGGTGCCGGGAGCCATGGCAGCCACGTCCGCGGATTCCAGAATAAAGAAGCCTGCCGAAGCCGCGCGCGCCCCGCTCGGCGCCACGTAAACAACTACCGGAACGCGGGAGGCGAGAATTTTCTCGACGATCTCCCGCGTGGAATCGACCAGGCCGCCCGGTGTGCGCAGCTCGATCAATACGACTTCCGAGTGGCGGCGCTCCGCGGCCGTGATGGCGCGCGCGATGTATTCCTCCGCGATGGGATGAATAGGACCGTCGATCGTAATCTTCAGCACGTCAGCGGCGCAGGGCAGAGCAAATGCGCAACCAAGCAGGAGAAGTGCGGCAATCAGATGAAAACGCAGATGCGAACGCAGACGCATGGGCTTATCCTTGAAATCCTCACAACCGGCGTTGGTGGCCCATATTTGCCCTCTGTTGGCAAATGTGGGGCAGTTCTCAAATCCCACATCTGCTGGTGCCCCACATCTGCCCTTGTGTTGGGCTGACGTGTGGGTCAGCTCTTTCGAAGGTCCTCGTGTGGGCCGGTAAAACCCTTTGCAGTGTCATTCTGAGCGAGCAGAGCGAGCGATGAATCCATGTATTTGTTTTTGTAATGCATAGATCCTTCGCTTCGCTCAGGATTTCGCTGGTGCCCCACATCTGCCGCAGTCAGCAGATGTGGGTTTTGATCAGGGCCAACAGGACAACCGTCCTAGCGCGCCCACTCCGTGGCCTGCGTAGCGCGCGCCGCGATCTCCTGCTTGAGAGTCAGGGCGTCGGCGTTGCCCGGCTCGAGCGTAAGCGCCTGGTCCACGTTTTGGGCCGCCGAACCAAACAGTCTTTGCCGCATGTCTGCCCGCGCCAGCACCAGAAAAGCTGCCGCCGTGGGATGCAGGCCAATCGAAGTGGCAGCCTCTTGCCGCGCCGTTACCATGTCGCCCTTCGCCTCGGCGGCGCGGGCAAGGCCGGCGTGAGCAGCCGCGCTCGCCGGCTCTATCTTGAGCGCCTCTTGGAACTCGTTTTCCGCGTCGGCGATCAAACCGCGATCAAGCAGTTCCGTTCCGTGCTGGATGTGATACAGCGTTCGCGTGTTGCCGCCCGGCTCATGCACCGGCTTGGTCGAGTTCTGGATTTCAAGCGCCAGCATCCTGAACGAGCTCTCATCGTAGTTCCGTTTGATGCGCGGAAGCGGCAGCTTGGAGATGGAAGCGCCCGTGGTCCCGGAGCTGTCGGCTCCCCGATTGCCCGTGGCGCCGGGCGCGCCGGAAATCTCATCGAGAAACTGCCGCGCTTCGCTGTCGGTCGGATACTTCGCCAGTGACTCGCGAAGGTTCTTCACTGCCATCGCCGGATCGCCATACCTGTAAAGCGCCAGGGCAAGGTTGAAGCGGTAATCGGGATCGTGCGGGTCGACTTCGACCGTCCGTTGCAGCAGTGGCAAGGCGCTCCGCTTGCCCCGCCGCAAGGCCGCCGCCCCAAGATTGTTATAGACCTCGGTAAGCGGAAGCTTGGAGATGGTGACCCGGAACGCGTCTTCGGCGCGCTCGAATTGCCCCTGGTTGTAGTACGCCAGCCCAAGCAGGAAGTACGCCTCTCCCGCTTTCGGGTCCGCCTGCGGAATGCGGCTCAGCCAACTCGCCGCCGATTCGTACTCGCGGTTTGAATAGTACGTCTTGCCCAATTGGAAGATCGCCAGTGTGTACTGCGGATTGAACCGTATAGCCTCGCGGAATCGCCGGACTCTTTCCTGCCGGGTGGTGGCAACGATGCCACGCACGTAGTTTTCGAAGGAATCCAGGCGGATCGCGTTGGCCGAACGGACCATCTCTTCGCGGCTGATCGTGCTCTGCGGCTGGATGGTTTTCAGCAACTGCCAGGCCAGATCCGTCTGCACATCGATCAGTTTGAGCAGCGGCCCCGCGGCTTCCAGCATCGGCGATTGCCGCAACTGCTTCATGTCGAGCACCTTGGCCCGCGCCGTGAAGGTCAATCCGTCAAAGTTGTAGTCTCCCATCACCACGTAGTCGCAATCCATCTGCTCGGCGATTTTATACATGGTGGCGTGCGAAGGCCGGGCGCCGGCGGGAATCCCCATCCGGTCAAAGGCGTAGACCCGGTCTTCGCGACTGATGATGTACATCGAGGGAGAGGACAGGCGCTGCAAAAGTATCTCGGGAAACGACTCGCCAATCCATTCCAGACCCGGAGACTTGGAGTGGTTCTCAAAAGGCAGAATCAACAGGGTCTGAGCCGGCGGCACGGAACTTTGCGCAACGCACGACAACACCACGCCACAGCAAAAACCAACCGCCGCCGCCAGACGATAGATGAGCCGGAACATAGTCAAGATAGCTCGATTATATCGCTGCCGCTCGCGGACAACCCTGCTAAGCAATGTCATGCCGAAATGGTGCCCCACGTTCGCCCGTGTCGGGGTCCCCGGCGAGGCTCGGCTCGCTGGGGTGACTGGGGCTAACGTGGGGTAGTTTCCGAGCCGACGGTCAGGCGACCACTCTCGGTTTAATCTTCCGGATTTCGCGGTTGGCGGCTGCCAGATCCAAGTCGTACTCCGCCTGCAGCCCCATCCAAAGCTTGGCCGAGGTGCCGAAGTACCTGGCCAACCGCATTGCCGTATCGGCGGTGATCGCGCGCCGCTCGCGCACAATGTCATTCACGCGTGGCACGGAAGTATGCAGATGCGCGGCTAACTCCGTCGAAGTCAGGCCCAGCGGGATCATGAATTCTTCCCGCAGTATCTCACCTGGGTGCACCGCATTTGCGGCCGTTGCGGCCATCTTGCTCTCCTGTTTGGTCAGGGTCGCCGCTCACTGCGGCTAGTACTTTCTACTACGATTCAAATTATGCGCTTACGGATATTCTCCCTATACTTCCAAGCGCCTAGTGATAGTCAACGATCTCTACGTCGCGGAATTCAGCACCTTTCCACACGAAGCAGATGCGGTATTGATCGTTGATCCGAATGCTGTGCTGTCCCTCTCTCTCGCCGCTCAACGCTTCAAGGCGGTTTCCCGGAGGTATTCGCAAATCATTCAGGTCCGCCGCGTTGTTCATGATTTTCAACTTCCGCAAGACCGCGCGCTGAATGTCCGACGGAAGGCGCCGGCTCTTGCCCGTCTCGTAAAGCCGTTTTGCATCCGCGTCTTTAAAGTTCGCAATCACCAGACACTTTCTTGAGACTGCGCGACAGCCGATCCCAGTACGTTCCCGCTGGTGCGACAAACGAACCCGAGCGGCAAGAACAAAATAACGCGACACGTTATTCTAGTCAAGCTAAAATAACGCTAGACGTTATTTTATTTCTCCGTCCGCCATCCCGCTCATGACGCCTTCCGCTCCGGCATTGATGCCGGGGCCGGAATCTCCAGCGTCGCTTCGCGGCGAGTCTCGTCGTGCACTTCATCGGGCGTAATCGAGTCGCTGTTTCCCGTGATCAGCCTGGCGCCCTTCTGATACCGTAAATACGCCCACCCCCACTCCCAAATCACTTGCAGACGGTTGCGGAAGCCGATCAGAAAAAAAACGTGTACCAGCAGCCAAGCCAGCCAGGCGATCAACCCGGTAAGGTGCAGGCGGCCTATCTGCGCAATTCCGGCGTTGCGGCCTATGGTGGCGAGGCTTCCTTTATCGAAGTAGTGGAAGCCCGCGCCGCGAGCCGGGGCCCCCAGCGACGGTTTTCTCGCTGTCGCTGGGGTGGGAGCCGGAGGGCGATCCGTCGCCCGTACCCGTTGCGTTTGGCCCGCAACCTCGTCGAGAATGGTCTGCGCCGCGAATTCTCCCATCTGGATAGCCGCCGGAGCGACGCCAGGCACGGGCTTGCCGTCCGCCTGTTTCACCGAGGCCATATCGCCGACAATAAATACCTCGGGGTGACCGGGAACGGTGAGGTCCGCTTCCACCAACACTCGTCCTGCACGGTCGAGCGGCGCATCCAGCATCTTCCCCAGAGGCGAAGCGGCAACCCCCGCCGCCCACAAAATCACCGAGGCCTCCAGGCTGCTGTCGCCGAAGTGGATGCGGTTCGGCTCCACTTCGGTCACCATGCAGTTGTCCATCACTTCGACGCCCAGCGTCCGTAGCTGCCGCTCGGCGCTGTGCGAGAGGTCTTCGGTATAGCTGGGCAGCACGCGCGGGCCTGCTTCCAGCAGGATCACCCGCGCCCGGCTCGGGTCGATCGACCGGAAGTTGCCGGCGACCACGCGGTGAGCAATTTCCGCGACCGCTCCCGCCAACTCCACCCCGGTCGGCCCGCCACCGACGATGACAAAATTGATGGGCTCAAGTTTGCGCTCCAGCCGTGCCCGCCGTTCCGCAATTTCAAACGCCAGCAATATTCGTCGGCGGATCTCCGTGGCGTCCTCCAAGGTTTTCAGGCCGGGAGCAATCGGCGCCCAGTTCTCGTGGCCAAAGTAAGCGTGAGTGGCGCCCGCGGCGACGATCAGGTAGTCGTAAGCGAGCCGGTCGTCGTGCAACAGAACTTGGCGATGAGCCAGATCGAAGCCCGTCACCTCGTCCAGCAAGACCTCTATGTTCTTGGAGTGCTTGAAGATGGCCCGAATCGGATGGGCAATCTCACCGGGCGAGAGGCCGGCGGTCGCAACCTGGTATAGCAGCGGCTGAAAGGTATGGTGATTCTTGCGGTCGATGAGAGTGACCCTGACCGGCTTGCGCGCCAGCATGCGGGCCGCATACAAGCCGCCAAAACCGCCGCCGACAATAACGACACGAGGAATAGTGGCAGTCATCTCAGTTCTATCTCCCTTTACCATCTATAGGATGCCGCGCTACTGCGCACGTCGAACTTTTTCGGCTCGCCAGTTTCAGAGCAGCCTTGGTGCCCCCACATTTGCCCGCAGTTGGCTAATGTGGGAACTCGATGAGGCTTACGGAGTCGGGCTGGCAGTTTTATGCAGATGAAGCGAAAGGCGAGCCGCTCCCTGTCTTTCCGGGTAATGCGGAATAGGTAACATTCGTAACATTGACGTACTCATGGCAGCGCTGTAAAGTAAGCAATTACTTACTTCTTTTGGCCATGACTACCGCGCAGCAAAGAATTTCTTCCGTGGACCGCCGCCAGCAGATTCTTGGGATCGCCACCGAGATGTTTGCCGAGAAAGGCTTCGTGGGCACCACCACGCGCGAGATCGCGGCCCACGCGCAGGTCAACGAAGCCCTCATCTTTCGCCATTTTCCCACCAAGGAAGAGTTGTACTGGGCGGTACTGGAAGCCAAAGTGCGCTCGGAAGATTTCCATCTCCGCCTGGAAGAGTTGCTGGCGGGCGCGGCCAACGTGCGCGAAGCGCTGCTGGCCGTGGCCGAGTGGACCCTGCAGCGCCGGGCGGAGGACCACGCGACTACCCGCCTTTCACTGTTCTGCGCGCTGGAGCGGCACGAATTATCGCGGCGTTTTTTCGGGCGCTTCATCGCCGAATACTTCGAGGTGCTGGCCAACTACCTGCGCCGGCAGATGCGCCTCGGAGTGCTGCGCTCCGCCGACCCGGTCATGGCCGCGCGCACTTTCATCGGCACGGTGGTTTATCACTCGCTCATCAAGGAACTTTTCGGCCCGGTCGACACCGCCGGAAACACCGCCGGAAATATGGACGCACGCGAGGCCAGCAGGATGATGGTCTCAATCTGGCTTGACGGTATGTCTGCCGAGCCGGCAAGCCGGCATAGCGGCCACAAGTTGAAAAATTCAGCAGCTTCCCGGAAGCGTACTTCCCGGAAAGTTCCCAGGCAAGCTCTCGCGGAAATACAGGAACCAACGCAATGAAACTTTCACTGAACTCTCTTCCAGCCGCGGCCCGCGAATCCGATTACTCGGGGTCCCCGACAAGCGCTGCTTTTGCGCTTGTTGGGGTGGTCAGCAGGCGCCCGCTAGGCCTCGCATGCGTGATGTGCATGGCCGTACTGTTGCTGCTGAGCGCCGCTTGTCATCAAGCCAACTCCAAGCAGTCTGCCGCCATGCCAGCGGTTCCGGTTTTCGTGGCCCAGGCCGAGCAGCGCGATGTCCCCATCGTCGTCAATGCGGTGGGCACGATTGCACCGTACTCGATGGTGCAGATCAAGACGATGGTCAGCGCCGAAATCAGCAAAGCTTTTTTCAAGGAAGGGGATTTCGTAAAGAAAGGGCAATTGCTTTTTCAGCTCGATCCGCGCAGCTTTGAGGCCGACTTGTTGAAAGCCAAAGGGCAGTTGGCGAAGGATAAAGCCACGGCGGTAACCGCGCGGGCCAATGCCGCCCGTTATGCCGCGCTCTTCAAGGAAGGCGTCATTGCCCGCGAGCAGTATGAAAACATGATGTCGGCCGCCGATCAGGCGGAGGCTGCGGTCCTCGCGGATGAAGGAGCGGTCGAGTCCGCCAGGGTCAACGTCACCTTCACCAAGATCTACTCGCCCATCGATGGCCGCACCGGGAATCTGCAGTTGTATCCCGGCAACGTTTCCAAGGCGAATGATCTGCCGCTGGTCACCATCAACGAGGTTTCGCCGATTTATGCCAGCTTCGCAATCCCCGAGCAGTTTCTTCCCGAGGTGAAGCGGCAGATGGCGAAAGCCGGCCTACAGGTGCAGGCGACCATCCCTTCGACAGAGGTACCGGCCGATGTCGGAAAAGTAACTTTCATCGACAACACGGTGGACCGCACGACCGGAACCATTACGTTGAAAGCCACGTTTCCCAACAAAGACTACAAGCTGTGGCCCGGGCAGTTCGTGACCGTGGTGCTGACGCTGAACAATCGTCCGAACGCCACCATTGTTCCGTCGCAGGCGGTGCAGAGCGGGCAGCAGGGTCCATACATGTTTGTCGTCAAGGCCGATAAGACGGTCGAATTGCGGCTGGTTAAACTCGGTCAGCAGTACAAAGGCCAGCTCATCGTTGAACAAGGCGTAGTCCCCGGCGAGACCGTTGTCACCGACGGCCACATCCGGCTGGTGCCCGGGTCCAAGGTGGACATCAAGCGGGCCGAAAGTCCGCAAGCCGATTCCGACAGCGCGCAGGAAAAACGTTCATGAACATTGCCGAGATTTTCATTAAACGGCCAGTCATGACAACGCTGATCATGGCGGCGATTCTGATTTTCGGAACGGCGGGCTACCGGCTGCTGCCGGTCAGCGATCTTCCCAACGTTGATTTTCCGACGATTCTGGTAACCATCACTCAGCCGGGCGCCAGTCCGGAAACCATGGCAAGCTCGGTGGCGATGCCGCTGGAGAAACAGTTCTCCACCATCGCCGGCATCGACCAGATGACCTCGACCAGCTTTCTCGGCGTAACCAACATCACCTTGCAGTTCACGCTCGCGCGCAACATTGATGCCGCGGCGCAGGACGTGCAGGCGATGATCGCCAAGGCGCAGCGTGATTTGCCGAATAACCTGCCCTATCCGCCTTCGTTCCAGAAGGTGAATCCAGCCGACCAGCCGGTCCTCTACCTGGCGCTCTACTCGCCGACCATGCGGCTTTCCGATGTCGACGAGTACGCCGAGACCACCATGGCGCAGCGCATCTCCATGATCGACGGCGTTGCCCAGGTCAGCGTCTACGGCGCCCAGAAGTATTCGCCGCATATCCAGCTCAACCCGCGCTTGCTGGCCAGCCGGCAGATTGGCATCGACGAAGTTGTCACCGCCATCCAGAAGGGAAACGTCAACGAGCCGACCGGGACGCTCTACGGCGCACACCAGGCGATCACGGTCAACAATCCTAATGGGCAGTTGTGGCGCGCCAAGGACTACCAGTCGCTCATCGTCGCTTACCGCAACGGCAATCCGGTCAGGGTGTCCGAGTTGGGGGAAGCGGTTGACGGCGTCGAAGCCGACAAGACCGCGAGCTGGTTCGGAACCGCAAAGAGTCTGGACCGCTCCATGGTGCTGGCGATTCAGCGCCAACCCGGCACCAACACGGTCGAGGTGGTCAATCGCATCAACGCCTTGATGCCGCAGTTCCGCTTGCAGATTCCCGCCGCCGTCAATATCGAGACGCTCTACGACCGCTCGGAGTCGATTCGCGAGTCGGTTAACGATGTGAAGTTCACCCTCATGCTGACCATTGCCTTGGTCATCCTGGTGATCTTCCTCTTTCTGCGGAATGTTTCGGCCACCGTGATTCCCAGCATGGCGCTGCCGATGTCGATTGTCGGCACCTTCGCGGTGATGTACCTGCTCAACTACAGCGTCGACAACCTGTCGCTGATGGCGCTCACTCTCTCCGTGGGCTTCGTGGTGGACGACGCGATTGTGATGCTGGAAAACATCGTTCGCCACATGGAGATGGGCAAAAAGCCGATGGAAGCCGCCCTCATCGGGTCGCGCGAAATCAGCTTTACCATTCTCTCGATGACGCTCTCGCTGGCCGCGGTCTTCATTCCGGTGCTCTTTATGGGCGGCCTGATGGGGCGCCTGCTGCACGAGTTCGCGGTGACCATCGGCACCGCTATTCTGGTTTCAGGCTTTGTCTCGCTGACGCTGACGCCAATGCTGTGCAGCCGCTTTCTGCGGCCGGCCTCCGAAACCCAGCACAACGCGCTCTACCGTTGGTCGGAGGGCGTCTTTCAGGGCATGCTGCACCTCTATGACGTGAGCTTGAAAAAGGCCATACGTCATCGTCTTGTAACCCTGGTGACTTCGCTGGTCGTGCTGGTCATCACCGGCTATCTTTTTGCCATTATGCCCAAAGGATTCCTGCCTACCGACGACACGGGGCAGATATTCACCATGACCGAAGCCAACCAGGGCATCTCGTTCGAAAGCATGAAGGCGCATCAAATGGCCGTGGCTGAATACATGCAGAAGAATCCTTACGTTTCGAAATTCATGTGCGCCATCGGCGGCTGGGGAGCCGGCAACAACGGCCGCATGTTCGCGCGGCTCATTCCCAGGGAGCATCGCCCGCCGGTGCAGGACATCGTGGCGTCTCTGCGGCGCGATTTCTTAAAGGTTCCCGGCATCACCGCCTATCCGCAAGCCCCGCCGTCCATTCAAATCGGCGGACGCATGAGCAAGAGCCTCTACCAATACACGCTGCAAGGTCCGGACACGCAGGAGCTCTACCGCGAAGCGCAAAAAATGGAAGCACGGCTCGCCAAAGAACCTGAGTTACAGGACGTGACCAGCGACCTGCAGATCAAGAATCCACAGATTGATGTGAGCATCGACCGCGATAAGGCTTCTACTCTGGGCATCACGGCGCAGCAGGTGCAGGACGCGCTCGGCTATGCTTACGGGCAGATACAGATTTCTACCATTTACGAGCCCAACAACACCTATCGCGCCATCGTCGAAGTGCAGTCGGACTATCAGCTCGATCCCAACGCTCTCTCTTTGCTTTATGTCCGCTCCTCTTCCGGTCAGCTGGTGCCGCTGAACACCGTGGCCACGCTTACGCGTTCCGTAGGTCCGCTCACGGTGAATCATCAGGGTCAGTTGCCGGCGGTGACCATTTCGTTCAATCCCGCACCCGGTGTTGCCCTCGGCGCGACCGTCGCCAAGGTGGAGGAGGTTGCCCGGTCCTTGCCGGCCACCATTACCGGCAGCTTCCAGGGAACCGCGCAGGCCTTCCAGTCCTCCATCAGCGGCTTGGGCTGGCTGCTGCTGTTGTCGATTCTGGTGATCTACATCGTGCTGGGAGTGCTTTACGAGAGTTTCATTCATCCCATCACGATTCTGTCTGGACTGCCTTCAGCCGGCTTTGGCGCGCTGGTCACGCTGATGCTGCTGCACATGGACCTCAATTTGTACTCATTCGTGGGCATCATCATGCTCGTCGGGATCGTCAAGAAGAACGCCATCATGATGATCGACTTCGCTCTGGAAGCGCAACGCTCGGAAGGGAAGTCGGCCTCAGAGGCCATCTACGAAGGCTGCCTCATCCGCTTCCGTCCGATCATGATGACGACCATGGCCGCATTGATGGGAACCTTGCCCATCGCCCTCGGCATGGGTGCAGGCGCGGAATCGCGGCGCCCGCTCGGCTGGGCCGTCGTCGGAGGGCTGATGTTTTCGCAGTTGATTACGCTTTACATCACGCCCGTGATCTACACCTATCTCGATAACCTGCAAAGCTGGGTAGGACGCCGCATGGGCAAGAAAAGGGAACTGATCGAGGCGGCGGAACAGATGCCAATACTCAGTCACTAGTAATCCCCTGCGGTGTCATTCTGAGCGAGCGCAAGGGAGCAAAGAATCTGCTTTTGTCTTGTGCCAGCGGGTGCCTCAGAAGTTTGCAATGATTTGTTGAGATGTCATTCTGAGCGAGCGCAACGAGCGAAGAATCTATGGATTTGGTTTGCAGGTGCGTTGGTGCCCCACGTTCGCCTGCTTTTGGCTAACCTGGGGTAGTTTCTTTGGCTGTCGTCGCGGGTGCCCCATTCTAGCCAGCAGTTGGCTAGAGTGGGGTAGTTTCTTTCTGAACCGTAACGCTGTTCCTCGTGGCCTTCCCGGTTCTCTCGCGATTTATGGCTTACTAAATCACTCGCGTTGTCTGATACGCAACGCACTTCCAAGCGCCTTGTCGCTTCACCCAGACCCGAATGTTACGGGTGGTGCCGATGTGTTCCTTCCCGTCTCTTATATTCTTGGAGAAGGACAGCGACGTGCTGACCGCCGTATGCCCGTAGACGCGTATCTTCAAGTCCTTTATTTCGTTCGTCTCGTACTTGATAGCACCGGACTTATATTTCTCGATCTCTTGAGCCTTCGTAAGCACCGAGCCGTCACCACGGACTCCTGTGTAGTCGTCGGCTAGAACTTTCTCCAAAAAGCTGGTGTCCCCTTTCAAGTTCGCCGCGTTAAGTTGTTCACCCAATGTCTTGATTTGCTGTTCGGCATTTCCGCCCTGGCTCCAAGCCATCGGCACGACGAGCAGCGAGAGGGTGATGAGCACCAAAGCAATCTGTTGCACTCTTTTCATGGGAGTGACTCCTTGAGGTGAGATTTAGGAGCCGAAGGGCCGTAGGAGCCGGAGGGGCCCGTGGGAATGCGGGAAATGTACGCTCGGCCCTGAGAAGTGTCAAGGCGGAATCGTAGCGTGCCGGTAGTAGGAGAGAACTAAAGTTCGCCAGCGGTGATTTTCACACGAGTTTCATCATTCGACTGTGCTCTAATGCCGGGGTCCCCACTACGCGCGCCTTGGCGCGTAGTGGGGTGGATATGCATTACGCATTGTTGCCGCTGACGGGGCAAAGGATTCGATGATTCGATGAGCAAGCGGGTAGCCCTGAAGTACTGCGGTGGTTGCGATCCGGGGTTCGGTAGAGTCGAACTATTCACCAAGGTTCGAGTCGCTGCCGGGGATTCCGTCGAGTGGGTCAGCCTCGACGACCCGGACTTTGACACGGTTTTATTGATCGCCGGCTGCGACCGCGCCTGCCCCGAGCAAAACCCGGAAATGTCATCCTATCGGGTCATCTCCATCAAGCACGACCGCCCGGATGCGACGGCGATCGTCAAAGCGCTACTCAGCAAGAGTGAGATCGGCCCGCCGTGAAGTTCGATGTGTCATCCTGCGCGAGCCGGTGGCCCACACCTGCGTTGCTCGTGGATTCTTGAGTTCGCTGGTGCCCCACGTTCCGCCTGTTGCTGAAAATACCTTCGTGAGTGTCATCCTGAGCGTAGCGAAGGATCTGCTTTTCTTCGCACCTCGCTGGCTGGTGGCCCACCCAACGCGGGTTTCGTTGGGTGGGGTAGTTCGATGGCTCTTAAATGCGCCGCCAGCGTTTGCGGTCACGCACTCGTCCCGCTTCAGAAGCGCTTGGCCCGCTCGTATTGTTTAGGCCACTCGACATCGCGACCGAGCGCGTGCCCGGCCAGCAGTCCCCAATAGGGCTGGCGCAAGAACTCGCGCGCCAGCAGCACCACATCGGCGTCGCCGCAACGGATGATCTGGTCCGCCTGCTGAGGCGATGTAATCAGGCCGACGGCTCCCGCCAGGATTCCCGTTGCGCGTATTTGCCTGGCAAAGGGAACCTGGTATCCCGGTCCAACTGGTATCTGCGCGTTCACCACATTGCCGCCCGAGGAGCAGTCGATGAGGTCCACTCCCAGCGGTTTCAGTTGACGCGCCAACTCGACGGACTGTTCCACGTCCCACCCGTTCGGCACCCAGTCCGTGGCGCTGATGCGCACCAGCAGCGGCAGCTCATCCGGCCAGACCTTGCGCACCGCTTCGACCATTTCGCGGACAAACCGCGTACGGTTCTCGAACGAGCTGCCATACTGATCGCTGCGCTGATTGGAAATGGGCGAGAGAAACTGGTGAGCCAGGTAGCCATGCGCCGCGTGCAACTCCAGCACCTTCATTCCCGCCGTCAGCGCGCGCCGCGCCGCCGCCTGGAATTGGCCGATGATCCGCTGAATGCCGGCCACATCGAGCGCTTCCGGAACGATGGAATCGGCATCGAAGGGAATCGCGCTGGGCGCGTAAATCGGCCTCCAGCCGCCGTTTTCAGGAGTAAGCGGGACCCTGCCCAGCCACGGAGCGGCGGTACAGGCCTTTCTCCCGGCGTGGGCAAGCTGCATTCCGATGACCGCCCCTTGCGCGGTGACAAAGCGGGCAATTCGCTGGAAGGCTTCGATCTGCTCGTCTTTCCACAGTCCGAGATCGGCGGGCGAGATGCGGCCCTCCGGCGATACCGAGGTCGCTTCCGTCAGGATCAGAGCGGCTCCGCCCTGGGCGCGCGCCCCCAGATGAACCAGGTGCCAATCGTCCGCAAAACCATCCTTGGCGGAGTATTGGCACATGGGCGAGAGCACGATGCGATTGCGCAACGTAACGCTGCGAAGAGAAATAGGAGTAAGTAGGTCTGCCATCTTAAGTATTCTCGATCAATCTTAATCTCGATCAATCTTTTACCAGATTCGCAGCCTTTTTGCGAAACAACAAGATTTGACTTAGAAAGGGTGCGTCACTCGGCCTTGTCATGGAGACACTCGAGGAATGTCTTGCCGCGACGTGCGGCATGGTACAGAATCTACTCGCGGGACGCTTCCGGGCGGCAGCGGACTCGCGTTGCTCACGCCGGCCGTCCAACCATCCGATGTAGAAAGGAAAAATATATGGTCTCATTCGCCAAGCTGATTGCGGGGATCGTCTTGTTGGCGCTCATCACGGCCGCGGGTGCCGCGCGCGCAGCAACCTACGTTTATGTGTCCAACGCCGAGGACGGCACCATCGGGATGTACGCGCTGGCAAGCGACGGCACGCTGACGCCGGGGGCGCGCGTCGAGGCGCAGAAGCTGGTGATGCCGATGGCCGTCAGCTCGGATAAGCGCTACCTGTTTGCCGCGGCCCGCACCAAGCCCGTCTCGCTGTTCACCTATGCCATCGATCCCAAGACCGGCGCGCTGAAGCAGCTCTGGAAGGTGCCGGCGGGCGAGAGCTTCCCGTACATCTCCGTCTCCAGAAACGGGCGCTACCTGTTCGGCGCGGGCTACGGTGCCAACCTGGTCTGCGTTAGCGCCATCGCCAAGGACGGCAAAGTCTCAGAGCCGCTGCAGACGATCCCCACGGCCATTAATCCGCACTCCGCCGTCGTCGATAGAACCGATCGGTACCTTTTCGTCCCGCATCTTGGCAGCGACCAGATATTCCAGTTCGTCTTCAACCCAAAGACCGGCAAACTGAAGGCCAACACCCCGCCGCTCGTGTTGATGAAGGCCAAGACCGGCCCGCGCCACATCATCATCTCCAGTGACAACCGCTTCGCCTACCTGCTGAGCGAGCTGGTCGGCACCATCACTACCCTGTCGCTGGACGCGAAGACGGGCCTGCTCACCACGGTCTCCGTGACCAATATGCTGCCGGCGGACAGCAAGCTGAAGCCGGGCGCGCCGCGCGTCCCGATTGGGGCGGGCGAGGATACGCGTGACCTCTCGATGGACATTTGGGCCTCCGACCTGCACCTGACGCCCGACGGCAAGTTCCTCTATGCCGCCGAGCGCACCAGCAACACCATCGCCGCCTTCAGCGTTGATGCCGCCAACGGCAAGCTCGCCTATCTCTCGAGCACGCCGACCGAGAAGCAGCCGCGAGGCTTCGCCATCGACCCCAAGGGCAAGTATATGGTCGTCAGCGGTGAGCAGTCGGACACGATCTCGGTCTACGCGATCGACGGGAGCGGCGCGCTCACGCTGCTGAAGAAGTATCCGACAGGCAAGGACTCGAACTGGGTGGAGATCGTCAGCTTCGACTGATCTTCACTTTTCGCGACGACTGGTGCCCCAGGTTCCGCGCCACGTTGTTCGGCGCTAACCTGGGGTAGTTTTCTGGTGAGGCAGCTAATCCGCAACTCTCATTAGCAGACCTGCGCTTTTGTTTTTGACAAAACCACCCACAATCCCGCATACTATTTTCGATGTTGGCTCAAACCCACACCGCGCAAACCATGGCCATGTGCATGCACATGTGTTTCCGTGCGCGACCGTGGGCGGCTGACTAACAGCTTCGAGCAGGAAACTTCAAAGGATTTCAGCGACCCACGGTCATCCCGATCGTGGGTCGTTTCATTTTGTTCACCAACCAAGAATTTCAGAAAAGGAACAGGTAGCAGCGATGTCAGAAAACGGAAACAACAACGCCGAGAAGAAGCAACGCTTTGCAACCCTGGCTATTCACGCCGGCCAGCAAGTCGATCCCACCACCAAGGCCCGTGCGGTGCCTATTTACCAGACCACGTCCTACGTTTTTGACGATGCCGACCATGCGGCCCGCCTCTTCGGCCTGCAGGAGTTCGGCAACATCTACACCCGCATCATGAACCCCACCACCGACGTCTTTGAGAAGCGGATCGCGGCCTTGGAGGGCGGCATCGCGGGCCTGGCAACCGCCTCCGGACAGGCTGCCGAGACGCTTATCATCACCACCCTGGCCAGCGCCGGCGACGAGATTGTTTCCACCACCTCGCTCTACGGCGGCACCTACAACCTCTTTCATTACACGCTGCCCAAGCTGGGCATTACGGTTCGCTTCGTCGATGCCGACGACTTCGACGGCATCAGGAAGGCGATCAACAAAAAGACCAAGGCCCTTTACACAGAGACTCTCGGCAATCCCAAGCTTGACATTGTCGATATCGAAGCGCTCGCCCGCATCGCGCACGAGAACAAACTGCCGCTGGTCATCGACAACACCTCAGCCTCGCCCGCTCTCTGCCGTCCCATCGAGTGGGGCGCCGACATCGTTGTCAACTCGGCCACCAAGTTTATCGGTGGTCATGGAACCTCCATCGGCGGCATTATCGTCGACAGCGGCGCCTTCGATTGGAAGGCCTCGGGACGCTTCCCGGATTTCGTCAATCCCGATCCCTCGTATCACGGCGTTTCCTACACCGAAGCCTTTGGGCCGCTGGCCTTCATCATCAAGGCGCGCGTGCAGGGTCTGCGCGACACCGGAGCCTGCCTCTCTCCGTTCAACTCGTTCCTCTTCCTGCAGGGTGCCGAGACCTTGCATCTCCGCATGCAGCGGCATTCGGAGAACTCGCTGGCGCTGGCCAAGTACCTGGAGACGCATCCTGGCGTCGAGTGGGTCAATTATCCCGGTCTGCCCAGCAGCAAGTACCACGCGCGCGCGCAAAAATACCTTCCGGATGGCAGCGGTGCCTTGGTAACATTCGGAATCAAGGGTGGCTACGAAGCGGGCCGCAAGCTGATCAATTCGCTTTCACTATTCAGCCTGCTGGCAAATCTCGGAGACTCGAAGTCTCTGGTGATTCATCCTGCTTCCACAACTCACCAGCAATTGAGCGAAAGCGAGCAGTTCGATACCGGCGTCACTCCTGAGTTGGTGCGCCTGTCGGTCGGCACAGAGGACGTGCGCGACCTGATCGACGACCTGAATCAGGCGCTCAAGACGGCTACCGGACTCTCCCGCGAGCAGGATACCGACTTATCTGTTGCTGGAGGAAAGAGCGCGAAATGAGTACGGACACTTTGCATTTGGTCCAGGGACAGCACTCCTTTGCCGAAGAGGAGGGCTTTGCCCTGGAGTGCGGCCGCGTGTTGCGCCCCGTGACCATCCGTTATGCCATGTACGGCGAGCCGAATGCCGCGGGCGACAACGTTGTACTCGTCTGCCACGCGCTCTCGGGCACCGCCGAGGTGGCCTCCTGGTGGCCGGAGTTGTTCGATGACGAAAGGCTGTTCGGCAACGACCGCTATTGCGTCATCGGCAGCAACATTCTGGGCTCCTGTTATGGTTCCACCGGACCCTCCGCCGTCGACCCCGACAGCGGCCAACCCTATGGCGCGAATTTTCCGCTGGTCACGGTCAGCGATATCGTGCGGGCGCAGCGCCAACTGCTGAATTTTTTGGGAATCGATCGGGTCAAGCTCGTCATCGGCGGCTCCATCGGCGGCATGCAGGCCTTGCAGTGGGTGATCGATTATCCGCAATTCGTCGAGCATTGTGTCGCCATCGGCGCCGCTCCTTTGGGCTCGATGGGGCTGGCGCTGAATCATCTCCAACGGCACGTAATCCGTCTCGATCCCAAGTGGCAAAACGGCGACTATCCTCCGCATGAAGTTCCCGCCAAGGGACTGGCATTGGCGCGCGAAATTGCCATGTGCTCCTACAAGTCCGCCGAATTGTTTGCCACCCGTTTCGGACGCAATCCCAACCGCAACGGCGAAGATCCCTGGACTCATCCCGACGGCCGCTTCGACGTGGCCGGATACCTCGACTACCAGGGAGAAAAATTTGTCCAGCGCTTCGATGCCAACTCGTACCTGGCGATCAGCAAGACCATGGACAGCTTCGACCCGGTGCGCTCCCATGGTTCGGCGCAGGCCGCGTATGGCCGCATTCGAGCGCACGTCACCCTGGTGGGAATTTCCTCCGACTGGCTTTTCCCGGCGGCCGACGTGCGCGCCCTGGGCGAGCAGTTCACCGCCGCCGGCGTGCAGTGCGAGTATCACGAGATAGCGTCCTCGCACGGACACGACGCCTTTCTCGCCGAACCGGAGAAACTGGCCACCATCCTGGCCGCGCACTTGTAGGACGTTGTCGAAATTTCTTTTTCATGCGCTCTGTCATGTGAGTGAAAAACACCTCGCGAGTGTCATCCTGAGCGTAGCGAAGGATCTGCTTTTCCACGCGCCGGTGCATGAGTGAAAAGTGGCTTAGCGGTGGTATGATTCCCGGAACAAAGCAGCACTTCATCGACACGGCGCGTGACATGGACACGAACTTGTCCATCCACCCGTAGTTGTCGTTAGTCAACGGGAGAACTACATGATTCGCTCGCGAATTCTAGCGTTCGGGCTGGCTGTAGTTCTCGGCGCAATCGTTTGCCCGTGTCTGCTCACGCCCGCACATGCTGAGACAATCGATTTTCTATGTGCCACCACCAGTCAAGCGCCTAAGGACTTAAATGTCAGCATTGACCTGACCGCCAGCACTGCGGCCTCCTGGATTGTCACCGTCGCTCGCAGCAGTGTTGAGGCGTTTCCCGCGACGATCACGGCCGATAAGGTGACTTGGGTTAGCAGGTGGAAGGAAAACGTCAATCACTTTACTCTTATTCGCACTACCGGCGCGCTCATTCTAACCAGAGATGGGGACTCCCAAACATATTCGTGGGCCTGCCAGAAAAAGCCCTAATTGAGGCGCTGAGGCGGCGTTTGAGCGGGGTCCCCAGAAAGCCAGGATTCAGGCTTTCTGGGGTGCCTGGGCCGCCTGCCGAAATCCTGAGCGAAGCGAAGGACCTGCTTTTTGGTGCAATGGTGCCCCACGTTCGCCCACTGGGGCCCCCGGCGAGCACCGCTCGTTGGGGTGACTGGGCTAACGTGGGGTAGTTTCTTAAACTGCCTGTGCACCCCGACAGACCCGTTGTTCCGTGCCGTCATCCTGAACACAATAAAAGTGTCATCCTGAGCGCAGCGAAGGATCTGCTTTTTGATGCAATGGTGCCACACGTTCGCCTGTTTTTGACTAACGTGGGGTAGTTCTGCGGGCGGGTGGCCCGATGATTTCAGCCCGCATAGCGGGCATAAGATGGTAGCCCCAGGCGCAAGCCTGGGGTAGGCATGGAATCTGCGTCGCCCCCAGCCCGCGTAGCGGGCGTAAGACGGGTGCCGGGTGCCACATCCTTTCGCCTGCTGTTGGCGAAGGGTGGGGTGCTTGCATGGAATAAAACAATACCCCGAGAATTCTGCGCTCAATTTACATATCTGACCAGTTCCTACCGCCCATTCGATGGGTCCGGCGAGGTTGCGGTGTTGAGGTCGACAAAAGAATCGGCTCCGCGAGGCAGTCCCGGAGCGTAGCACATGCCATCGGCGGCGTAGCTCGAGGCGCACTCCCCGGTGAACTGCCGCCGCCTCGGCGACTGGGCGAATTGCCATACCAATGCGTCGTGCGTGCCGCTTGCCGAAGGGGCCGGCACTGGCTTGCCGTAGTTGCAACCGGGTGAAGGCGGGCATTGATCGTTCGCCACCCAAAGTTTCGTCGGCTTGGCCCCGAGCTTCGCACGCAGATCCGCCGCCGTAGTCACCGCCGCGGCATTCTTCTGCTGCACAGGCATTCCCGAGCAGTAAACCCCTGGCATGAAACCGGCGGCGCGCACCGCATCGCTCCAGGCTTCTATGTAGGCGAACTGCTCCGGCAGCATCACGCCGCCCTCCTCCTGGTCCAGAAAGATCACGGCGCCTCGCCTGAAGCCCTCTCTGCGGGCCGAGTTCACGGCAGCCGCTGCATCCTGCCGGCCGCTCAGCCGCGCATCGCCCGCGGCCTGAAGCTCGCGATAAAGCTTGCCATTAAACAGCAGCAGAAATCCAAATCCGCGAGCCGCCAGCGTCGCGCGCTTGCCCGACCACGAGTTCGTTTTTGCGCCGGGCGGCACGCTCAGCCAGTATCCCGTGTAGCTGAACGTCTGCCGCAACTGCGCCAATGCCGCATCGCCAGGGTAGTCGTTGCGGTCGAATCCGAGATAGAAACCATGCTCGTGCCCGGCCGCTGGAGTGAACAACAGCGCGGCGGCGACCGTGCCGCAAAGCGCCAGCAAAACCAAAAACAGCGCCGGGAAGCTTGCGATCTTCATAGGGACAGGTTATCGAAATCTGGAAAGATTAGCGATGTGAGCCGGTGTGCTGTCGCGTAGATTCGCTGCATAAGTTTCAAGTTGTCATTCTGAGCGACCGTAGGGAGCGAAGAATCCCATTACGGCAGGGGGCTGAGATGCAGCCGGAACGTTTTATGCGAAAAGCCGAGAGCGGCGCGGATCAAGTAAGGTCAATGGGATGTTTCGCTGCGCTCAACATGACAAGTCTGTGAAGAAAGAAACAAAATGGAGCGGGAGACGGGGATCGAACCCGCGACCAACGGCTTGGGAAGCCGTGACTCTACCACTGAGTTACTCCCGCTCAGCCTCCATATTATAACGCTTCGAAAATCCGCCGCAACCGATATCCGAAAGCGTTTGTAGTAGCCTTTCGCCATGGCGAAGCGCGCCTTCCACATCGGCGTTATCTCGGATACGCATGGACTGCTGCGCGAGGAAGCCCTTCAGGCATTAGAGGGCTCGGATCTGATCGTCCACGCCGGCGACATGGGATCGCCTTTAATCGTTCCGCACCTTCGCCGCATAGCCCCTGTGGTGGCCGTTCGCGGCAATGTCGACCGGGAGCCATGGGCCGCGCCCTATCGCCAGCGCGAGGTCGTAACGCAGGAATCGTCGCTCATTTACGTCTTGCACAATCTGCGCGAGCTGGACCTTGCACCCGCGAAGGCGGGCTTCGCCGCTGTCATCAGCGGACACACCCACGACCCGAAGTTTTATGTGAAAGACGGGGTGCTCTATTTCAATCCGGGAAGTGCCGGCCCCAGGCGCTTCCGGCTGCCGGCTTCGCTCGGCAAGATCACCGTCGTGGGCGGGGAACTGCTGCCGGAGCTGATCACACTGAACATTTCAGATTGAAGATTGCAGATTTCAGATTGGAAGAGCTGGGCCATTTCAGATTGAAGATTGCAGATTTCAGATTGGAAAGCTCGGAGGTTCCAGCAATCTTAAATCTGCAATCTTAAATCTGAAATGTCCTACCAGATTCCCTTGTCGCTGCCCGTCAGTTTATAGCTGAGGGCGGCGGCGGAAGCCAGCGGAGGCAGCAGCGAGAGTCGCAGCGTAGCCAGCACGTTGCCGTCGAGCGCCGTCCGCGTCACCTGCTTGGTGTAGAGTTTCGCCCCCTGCGGCACGATAGGCACACGGATGTATCGGGCGCGCACGTATATCTTCTCTCCGCCGAAGGGCGCGGCTTCCACGACATTCTTCGGCAGATTCAATCCATGGCCCCTGTAACGGGCGAGGTAGTCGCTCACGATTTTCAGGTAGCTGCACACTCCCGGCCAGATGCCGCCCAGATCGGCGGCCCTTTTCAGCTCCGCGAAATCCACTGCCCCGGAGTCGACCAGGGTGCCGCTGTTGACGATGTCGCACACCCGGAAGTAGAAATGCCGGTACATGCGCTGCAATGTCGCCACGATGAGCCGCTCTTCGGGCGCCGGCACCAGGAAGCTATAGCCGCCTACGGTTTTCTCTACGCGCCGGCTTACAAAGCGTTCGGCCATGCGCGTGTGCTCGCCGGTTTGTCCCAGTCGCTGAGCGTGTACTTCAATGGCCTCAGGCAGGCCGGGGACGCCAAAATTCCACTTGTGAGCCAGCCGGTCTCCCCAACTGCGCGCTTCAATATGCGCCTGAAAACGCTTGGTCATGACCTCGGCGACAGCGCCCTCATCCGCCGTCGTGTAAAGGTCCAGATCGCTTCCCAGGTCTGGATAATGGTCGAGAGACTTCATCACGCTGGTGGCGCATCCCGCCGCTTCCAGTTCCGAGCAGATTTCGTACAGCGAAGCGAGCGCTTTGGCAACGCGGCCCTGCTCGCGCTTGATCTGCGCTCCTGCCCACTCGGCTATCCCCACATAGGTCGCAATGGATGCCCCAGGTTCCGCGTCGCCAAGAAACTCCTTTGAGACGGATGCCCCAGGTTCCGCGTCGCGCTGTTCGGCGCTAACCTGGGGTAGGTTCCTTTTGTCGGCCTCAGCCGCGCGGCTTGCAGCCTGCCGCTGCAAAGGCTCCAGCGCGCGCAACACCACGTGGTTGGAATCGGCAAGCGAAAGAAACTCCTCGCGTTCGCTCTCGCTCAGGCGCTCAAAGGCGGTGAACGCCTCGTCGGAGTGTTGCGGGTTAAGCGCAAGTATCGAAAGGATATGGATGATCTCTTTTTCTTTGGGAGACGCTAGAGCCATTTTTCCAGGGGCCTCGGGACATAGTTGTCAAACAGTAAACTTAGATGTGAGTACTTGTAAATCAGTTGGTACTTGATGAACGTTTTGCTAATTTTTTCCAACCGTCCTTCATTGAAAGCCGCGATTTATAATCCAGCTTCGCCCTTCTCGGCAGATAGATGCGGCTTCTGCTACCTCAAACTGCCGGGGGCGAGGAAAATTTCGTCTGGAGGGCTGGCTTGGCCTACAACGACCTCAGAGAATGGATCACCGCCCTGGAGCGGGCCGGTGAACTCAAGCGCATCAAGGCGGAGAGCGACCCCATTTTGGAGATCGCCGAGATCACCGACCGCGTTTCCAAGTGGGGTCCGCGCGCCGGAAAAGGGCCGGGAGGTCCGGCGCTGCTCTTCGAAAACGTCAAAGGCTATCCCGGTTCCAAGGTGCTCATTAACCAGTTTGGCTCCGAGCGCCGCATGAATCTGGCGCTCAACAGCGGCTCGCTCGACGAGATTGCCGGCCGCATCCGCCAGTTCATGGACGTCAAGTCGCCGCAGGGCTTCTTCGACAAAGTCAGAATGCTGCCCATGCTCGCCGAGATGAGCAGTTTCTTTCCCAAGGTGGTTTCCAGCGGGCCCTGCAAGGAGGTCATCCGGCGCGGCGACTTCTCGCTGTTCGACTTCCCGGTGCTGCAATGCTGGCCGGGTGACGGCGGACGCTTCATCACACTGCCGTGCGTCATCACGCGCGACATCCAGAGCGGCAAGCGCAACGTCGGCATGTATCGCATGCAGCTCTACGACGCGACTTCAACCGGCATGCACTGGCAGCGCCAGAAGGTCGCCGCCGAGCACTATCGCGACCACCTGCGCGCCGCGGCCGCGGTCGGCTCGGGGTCCCCGGCAAACGCTGCTTTTGGCGTTTGCTGGGGTGACTCGCCCGATGCGCGCTCGGCTGCCATCGACATCATGGCCCGCTCCGGCGGCGGCTCGCGAATTGCCGAGGGCAAAATCGTGAGCGGCAAGATGGAAGTCGCGGTCGCCATCGGCACCGATCCGGCGCTGACTTTCGCGGCTGTCGTTCCCGCGCCGCCCGATGTCGAAGAATTCCTGATCGCAGGATTCCTGCGTCAACGGCCGGTCGAACTGGTGAAGTGCGAGACGCTCGACCTCGAGGTGCCGGCCAGCGCGGAGATCGTGCTCGAAGGCTACGTCCAGCTCGATGAGCTGCGCAGCGAAGGCCCCTTCGGCGATCACACCGGCGTCTATTCGCTGGAAGATCTTTATCCGGTCTTCCACGTCACCTGCGTCACGCACCGCAAGAATCCCATTTACGCCACCACCATCGTCGGCAAGCCGCCGCAGGAAGACGCTTACATGGGCAAGGCCGTCGAGCGCATTTTTCTGCCGCTGATGAAGCTCACCGTGCCGGAACTGGTCGACATCAACCTGCCGCCCGAGGGCATATTCCACAACCTGATGATCGTCTCCATCCGCAAGTCCTATCCCGGCCAGGCGCGCAAAGTGATGAACGCCATCTGGTCGCTGGGGCAGGCGATGTTCACCAAATGCATCGTCGTCCTCGACGAGGACTGCGACGTGCACGACCTGCGCGAGGTCACGCTAAGGGCGTTCAACAACATCGATCCCGAACGCGACATCCAGTTCACCCTCGGGCCGGTCGATTCGCTCGACCACGCCTCACGGCTGCCCGATTTCGGCTCCAAGATGGGCATCGATGCCACCCGAAAATGGCCGACCGAGGGATTCACCCGTCCCTGGCCCGACGAAATCAAAATGTCTCCTGAGATCAAGCAACGGGTCACCAAGCGCTGGAAAGAGTTCGGGTTGGAATAGGGTTCGCCGGATTAGTTTCTGGATGGTGGCCCGCATTTGCCGATGGTGGCCCACATCTGCGCCTGCCGTTGGGCGCAAATGTGGGGAGACACAGTGGCTGGGTGGCCCATTCAAGCTTCTTTTGCTTGAGTGGGGCAGTTTCTTCGCGCGGGACTAATCGATGTCGCGAATACAGCCGGCCGGGTGCCCCATTCTAGCCCGCTGTTGGCTAGGGTGGGGTAGTTTCTTGAGGTGGATCAGCTCAGTCTGGTGTGCCTGGAATTCAACCGATCAATATATAAGCTGTCATTCCGAGCGAGCGAAGCGAGTCGAGGAACCTTTTGTGTTGCTCTGTTAAGACGCCGTCGTCGAGGTCTACAGCTTCCCCAGATAGTCGACGATCTCCGGCGAGGTCCATTTGACGGCGCCAATGAATTTGCGGCGGAGGACACCCTGGCGGTCGATGACAAAGGTTTCCGGGAAGGCAAACGTTCCGTAAAGTGAATTCGACACGTGCTTGCTGTCGCGCACGGTCAGCACTCCCGGCATGTGCAGCTTGGTGAATTTCTTGTACGCGTCTTCGTCTTCGTCGGTGCTGACGGCCAGGATCACAACCTTGTCGCCGAGTTGTTTCTGCAACGCCACCAGCGAAGGTATCTCCTCCACGCACGGCGGGCACCAGGTAGCCCAGAAGTTGAGCACCACGGGCTTGCCGCGGAACTGGCTCAAAGTGATCGTGCGCTCTGCATCGGTAACCGAAAAATCGGGAGCGGAATCGCCGATGCGCGCCGGCTGCGAACCGCGGCGGCAGGCCGTTACCAGGCAAATAGCGATAAAGGCGAACAACAAGATGTAACTATTCAGGCGCATCACACCTCTATAATACAAAATTGGACGCCATGAAGCCTGCAATCCCAGCATCGTCCACCCCCACAGGCACGGCGGGGTCCCCGGCACGCGACGCACCAAGGGAGCCTTTCGCTGCGGAATTTCGAACTCGCTCAAGCGCTCGCTCCGCCTCAGAGGAGACCGCGTCTGCGCGTGCTGGGGCAGAGACGCCGAAGGTATCGGTCATCATCCCCGCGCGCAACGAGGAGGCCAACATTGGCCGCTGCCTCCGCTCGATTCTGGCGCAGCAGGGCATAGCCTTCCAGGTGATCGTGGTGGACGACCACTCCACCGACCGCACTGCCGAGATAGCCCGGCAGGTTGCGCAAGAATTCGACGGGGCTTACGACGCGCGCCGTCCGGGGTCCCCGGCACGCGCCGCGCTAAGGAAGCCTTTCGCTGCGGAATTTCGATCCCGTTCAAACGCTCCGTCCGTCCCGGAGGAGACCGCAGTTGCGCGTGTTGGGGCAGGGCAGGTAATTGTCATGCAAGCTCGTCGTCCGCTGCCCGACGGCTGGACGGGCAAAGCCAACGCGCTCTGCAGCGCCGTGCCGCTTGCCCGGGGCGATTGGCTGCTGTTCACCGACGCTGATACCGAACACGCGCCCGCTTCACTGGCTGCGGCAGTTCAAGAAGCCGAGCAACACGGGGCAGACATGTTCTCGCTCTCTCCCGAGCAGGAGGTCGAAGGCTTCTGGGAGCGCGCGCTGATGCCGGTTATTTTTTCGGAGCTGGCGGCCACCTTCCGTCCGCGAGATGTCTCCGATCCCACGAAGCCGGTGGCGGCGGCCAACGGCCAGTACCTGCTGATCCGGCGCGGCGTCTACCAGGAGGTTGGCGGGCACGCCGCCGTCGCCGGAGATTTGCTCGAGGATGTCGCCCTGGCGCGCCGCGTGAAGGGCGCCGGCCACCTTCTGCGCTTCCGCATAGGCAAGGGCATGGTCCGCACCCGCATGTATCGCGGCCTGCGGCAGATGCGGGAGGGATGGACAAAGAATCTTGCGCTGCTGTTTCCCGATGCAAGCAGCCTGGCATATCGCCGGATGGCGGAGTTCGCCGTACTCGTGGCGCTGCCGCCGGCCGCCGCCGGAGCGTGGCTGGCGAAAACTGGCACGGTTCGCTACGTGATTCTGGGCGCGGCAGCCGTAGCCTGGGGAAATTTTCTGCTGCGAACGCGCCGAGCGCATTTCGACGTGCTTTCCACCGCACTGGCGGTTTGCGGACTGCCGCTCTTCGCCGGCCTGCTGCTGCGCTCCGCCAAAGCGCATCGCGACGGCCGTGTGGAGTGGAAAGGACGCAACTATTGCGTTTCCCCGGCATCTGCCACAATAGAGGAGCGTTCTCGGGCAAAGGCGGAGGGATAAATGTTTACGGTGTCATTCTGAGCGAAGCGAAGAATCCCAACACCGCGTGGAGTTGAAGCGCAGCCGAAGGATTTCATTAAGCCCACGGCGGCATAGTTCTTTGAAGGGGCGCGGCTTCAGTTGAGCGGTTGTTTGATATTGGGCCTTGGTACGGCGTCCCGTACTCTCGCTGTATTAGATTCAGGATGTCATCCTGAGCGAGCCGGGGTCCCCGGCAACGGCTGCTTTTGCCGTTACTGGGGTGGAGGAGCGAAGGATCTATGCATTACAAAATCAAATACATGGATTCTTCGCGCGCTGCGCTTGCTCAGAATGACACCTCAAGAGTTATTGCGCGATCTGGGACGAGGCGTTGAAACAAGCACTATGATCTACTTAACGCGGAAGTGCGAATTTTCAGCATCGCATTACTATCACAGCCCGGAGCTGAGTGCGGAGGAGAATCTCCGGCTCTACGGCAAGTGTGCCAACCTCAATGGCCACGGCCACAACTACACGCTGGAGGTTACGGTCCGCGGCGAAGTCGATCCCACTAACGGCTTCGTGATCGATCTGAAAGACCTGAAAGAGATCATGAACCGCGAGGTCGTGGAAACGCTCGACCATCGGCATCTGAACAAGGAGATTGCCGAGTTTGCCCGCCGCAACCCCACCACCGAAAATATCGCCGTCTACATCTGGCGGCGGCTCGAGCCGGAACTGAAAGTCGCGAAACTGCACCGCGTGCGGGTCTATGAGAATCATGACCTGTTCGTGGACTTCTTAGGGGAAGCATGAAGGCGTATCTCACCAAGCGCTACTGGCTTTCGGCGTCGCACCGGCTGCATTCGGAAAAGCTCACCGAAGAGCAGAACCGCGCCACCTACGGCAAGTGCAACAATCCGTACGGGCACGGCCACAACTACGCCGTCGAGGTTACAGTGGGTGGGCAAATCGATCCGGCCAGCGGCATGATCTGCGATCTCGGCGAACTGGATTGCGTTGTCGCCCGCGAAGTTCTGGAGCGCTTCGATCACCAGAACTTGAACTGCCTGCCTGAGTTTCGCGAGGCGGTGCCCACCAGCGAGAACTTGTGCAAAACGATCTATCAGATATTGCAGCCGCGCTTCCGCGCCGCTCATCTCGAAAAGGTGAGGCTCGAAGAGACTTCGATGAACAGCTTTGAGTATTCAGGCGGCGAGGAGGGTAACCGGTGAAACACAATCATAACCATGCGGGATTCGAGGGTGCGATGAAAGATGCGATGTTGAATGTTGTTCCGGCCAACCCGGCCTCCGGCACGCCGGCTAAAGCGAATGCCGCGCTCGCCGGCAACCATGTCTCCGCACTGTCTAGCGCCAGCTTCGAGGAACTGATCCATGAGATGCTGGCGAGACTGGGCGAAGACCCGGAGCGTGAGGGCCTGCTGCGAACCCCTGTGCGCGTTCATCGCTCACTCGAGTTCCTGACCAAAGGCTACAACGAGGACCCGCTCACCTTGCTCAATGGCGCGCTTTTCACCGTGGAATACGACGAAATGGTGATCGTCAAGGACATCGAGATGTTCAGCCTCTGCGAGCACCACATGCTGCCCTTTTTCGGCAAGGTCCACGTCGCCTATATTCCCAACGGCAAGGTGATTGGGCTCAGCAAGCTTCCCCGGCTGGTCGAAGTTTTCGCTCGCCGCCTGCAGGTGCAGGAACGCCTGACCACGCAAATCGCGGAGACCATTCAGGACGTCATTCAACCACAGGGCGTAGGCGTCGTCATTGAAGCGCGCCACCTCTGCATGATGATGCGCGGCGTGGAAAAACAGCACTCCGCGGCGGTCACCTCAGCCATGCTGGGGGCCTTCCGCGATCTCGACACACGCAGTGAATTCCTCTCGCTGATTCGCCAGAAACAGCCGAGCGACTACTAGAGCCGCTTCATGAGGAGCTTTTTGAGGGCGGGTGCCCCAGGTTCGCCCGTCGTTGGTTAACCTGGGGTAGTTTTTTTGTTTTCTCTAGTATTCAGTGACCAAGAATATCCGCCCTGTTAGTAGTTTCCTTATTGGCGGGTGGCCCATTCTAGCCCGCTGTTGGCTAGAGTGGGGTAGTTCTTTGGTCCCCTGTTAAAGTAGTTTCCTTGTTGATGTATCCTGCGAACCATGGCGCGCAACAGCACTAAGAACACTAAGACCATCAAGACCGTAGCAGCAACCAGGCAGGCGCGTACGCTGCGCAAGCCGGCGGACGGTGGCGCCGCGGCCTCGTTGCGTGGCAAAGTCGCGCTCGTCACCGGTGGAAACCGTGGCATCGGTTTTGCCATCGCCCAGGCTCTTGCCGACGCCGGGGCTTCCGTGGTCATCACCGGACGCGATGAGCGCACCTTGCAGACGGCTGCCGCCCAGCTCACTCGGGTGCGCGCGCTTCACTGCGACGTGCGCGACCCGCATTCCGTGGAGCGGCTCTTCCGAGTCATCAGCGAGGAGTTCGGCAGCCTCGACATCCTGGTGAACAATGCCGGCTTGGCGCATCCCAATCGCGAAATCGCCAAACTTCCTCTAGCCGAATGGCAGGAAGTCATCGACACCAATCTGACCGGATTGTTTCTGGTGACGCGAGCGGCGCTGCTGCTGATGCGCGGCGGCGGTACCATCGTCAACAATCTTTCCGTGGCCGCCCGGACGATTTTCCCGGGCATGGCGGCCTACACCGCGTCCAAGCACGGTGCGCTCGGCTTTAGCCAAACCTTGCGCGAGGAGCTGCGGCCGCGCCAGATCCGCGTCATTGCCCTGATGCCTGGCGCCACCGACACGGCCATCTGGGATCAGATCTGGCCCGACGCCCCGAGGCACAAAATGATATCCGCGCAAGTGGTCGCCAAAGCCCTGCTTGCCGCCATCCTGCTGCCCGGCGACGCTACGCTTTCCGAATTGGTGATCACTCCGACCGGCGGCGCGCTCTGAGCTGAGCCCGCATGGTGATCGGGCTAACGTGGCATTGTTCGCGCGGGTGGCCCATTCTGGAGCCTGTTTTCATAAATAGTTCTTTGAAGGGGCGCAGCTTTAGCTGCGCCGTCCAGAGCCAACAAGAATGCTGGCTTTAGCCACCGAGGGGATTCGTAGGTGCCCCACGTTCGCCCGCTGTTGGCTAACGTGGGGTAGTTTCTTTATTCACCCACAAATCATCCCAGCACCAGCCCGGCCACTCCCGAAGCGATCAAGAAGGAAGCGAATATTCGTTGTTTCGCGTTTCCTTCATGCAGCAGCTTCGTCCCGAAATATGCGCCGATCATCATCGACATCTCGCGCGCCGGCGCAATGTGGCTGACCGGCGCGATCCGCATGGCAAACAGCACCAGGATGTATCCCAGAGGCATGAGAACCGTGATGCCAAGCGTCTCTTTCCAACAGCGCGCCAACTCCGCCGGAAGCGTCGCGCGTTCTCGCCAGCCTCTGTAGGAGAACACGGCGCTGCGGAAAAGATTCTCGGCAAAATCCACCAGGATCGGCGAGAGCAGCAGTACCTTGACGGAGTAGCCATCCACGACGGTGTAACAGGCTATGGTGAGTCCGGTCATGGTGCCCCAAAAAAGCCCGGCGCGGCCAACACGGCCGCTGAAGATGCGCGTTCCGCCCGAGATGAGCAGGATTCCGCAGACCACCAGCAGAGCACCACCGATGGCAAGCGCTGTCGGGCGCTCGTGCAGTACCAGGATGGCTCCAAAGAAGGAGAACAATGGGCCGGTGCCCCGCGCCAAGGGGTAAACCACTGATAAATCTCCCACCCGGTACCCGCGCTGCAGCGCCTCAAAATAGAGCACGTGCAACACGCCGGTCGCGAGCAGGAAGACCAGGGCCTTGGGACCAAGCTTCGGCCACTGGTCGCTTAACACCCAAATCGCGGCAGGGAAGAGAAGCATCGATCCGCCAATAGATGCGAACCACATCAAGTGGCGGTATTCGGCGGCTCGCTTGGCCAGCAGGTTCCAGGTGGAGTGAGCGAAGGCCGCGATGATGATAAGAACAAGAGCTGTAATCGGCACGGGTTACGTGAAGAGCCTCGCGTCCAAAAGTTCGCGAAATAGCTTTTTGAAGTGTCATTCTGAGTGAGCGCAGCGAGCGAAGAATCTATGTATTTGATTTGTAATGCATAGATCCTTCGCTTCGCTCAGGATGACATCCTGAAATTTATGCAGCGAACTTACGGGCCAGCACGCTAGGTTCAACTCTCCTGAAGTTGTCTGGAGTTAAGCAGCAAAGGTACAGATCAAGGTCCACGGCTGTCAAGCCACTCCCGTAAAGTTCGACGCACCTCGCGTTCGCCGGGTGCCCCACGTCCCGCCCGATTCGGGGCCCCCGGCGAGGCTCGGCTCGCTGGGGTGACTGAGGGCTGACGTGGGGTAGTTTCTTCACCCTAGATTCCGTAACGGTACCGCCGTGGCCGGGAAGGGAAGAGGCGTATGAGCACAAGTCCGGAGACGAATCCGCCGACGTGCGCCCAGAACGCCACCCCTCCACCGCTGGGGTTGGTGGCGGAGAGTGTGGTCGCGGCCCCGCTCAGAAACTGTACGACGAACCAGTAGCCAAGCACGACCCAGGCCGGCAGCCACATAAAAAAGACGAAGAAGAAGGGAACCAGCGTCAGCACGCGAGCCTTGGGATAGAGCACGAAATACGCGCCCATGATTCCCGCGATCGCTCCGCTGGCGCCAACGCTGGGCACGGCCGATCCCAGGTTCAACAGCGTATGCGTCACGCCGCCCGCCAGCCCGCACAACAGATACATCAGCAGGTACGTGAAGTGCCCAAGATGATCCTCCACGTTGTCGCCGAAGATCCACAGTGCCCACATGTTGACGATGACGTGCAGCCAGCCGCCATGCAGGAACATTGAGGTGAAGAATGGCAGCAGAGCCGATGCCGGAGTCACCATGTGCGCCCCAAGCTGCGACACCAGTCGCAGCGGCACGTGTCCGCCCTCCAGAAGGATCGTTACCCTGACCGGGACCAGCCCGAAGATGCGCTCAATCGCATTCTGCGCGCCTTGACCGTAGCTTAACCTAATCATCCACTCATAAAAATAAATGCCGATATTGACGGCGATCAGCAGCCACGTCATGTAAGGCGTCGTAATGCGGGGCGCGTCATCTTTCAGCGGGATCATGCGGCTGGCGAAATCATCGGAGCTGTTGGCCAACTTCCGGCCTATGCAATTCTAATGCATGCGCAGCTTTCGTCAGGGCGGCCCACATTTGCCGCAGTTGGCAAATGTGGGCGGGTGGCCCATTCAAGCCCGTTGTTGGCTTGAGTGGGGTAGTTTCTTTCTGAATCGTCAGCCGGGTGCCCCAGGCGGGTGGCCCATTCAAGCCTGTTGTTGGCTTGAGTGGGGTAGTTTCTTTCTCAATCAGTTTCTTACTGAATCGTCCTGGTTCTCCGCGTTGCTAGGCTCTCAGTTTGCGATTGACCGGCGGCACCGCCAGCGTCGACCATAAGCAGACATGGCCATTGACGGCATCCTGATCGTTGACAAGCCGGCGGGGATGACTTCGCACGACGTCGTCGCCAGCGTGCGACGCATCTGCGGCGAGCGTTCGGTGGGGCATCTGGGCACGCTTGACCCGATGGCAACCGGCGTCCTGCCGCTGGTCCTGGGCCGCATGACCCGCCTGGCACAGTTCTACCAAAGGGCCGCGAAAGCCTACGCGGGAGAAATCTGCTTCGGCACCGCGACCGACAGCTACGACGCCGATGGCGACCCTGTGGGCTTCGAGCCGCCGTGCCCGCCGCAGCCGCTTACGCTGGAGTCTGTGCGCGCCGCCGCCACGCACTTCCGCGGACACATGCAGCAGCTTCCGCCTCCGTTCTCGGCGAAAAAGATCAAAGGCGTTCCGGCGTACAAACTCGCGCGCCGCAAAGTGGAAGTTGAGCTGAAGCCCGTGGAAGTCGAAATCGAGGCATTCGTCATCGAGTCCTTCGCCGCGGAGCGCGCATGCTTCCGGGCCGTCGTCTCCGCCGGAACCTACATCCGCACCATCGCCCACGAGCTGGGGCAGCGCCTCGGCTGCGGAGCCCACCTCAGCGCCTTGCGCCGCACTCGCTGCGGCGAATTCCAGGTCGAAGACGCTCATACGCTAGACGAAATTGCACGGCGGATGGCCGGCGGCGCGGGCCTGGGCGATTATCTGATCCATCCCCGGCTAATTCTGCCGCACATGCCCGCCGTAACCGCTCCGCCCGAGGCTGCCGCACGCGTGCGCAACGGAGGCGCGGTCAATCTGCCGGAAATGTCGGAGGCCAAGCTGGTAAGGGTGTTCGCCAACCAGTCCGACCTGCTGGCCATAGCGAGCCGCATCGCCGGAACGCTCTTCCAGCCAAAGGTCGTCCTGGCCGGCGGCAAAACAGCTCACCCCGGACACGAACCCAACGGCGAGTGAGTGAAGCCGGATGCCCAGGGTTGCCGGACGGTGCCCCACATCTGCCGCAGTTAGCAGATGTGGGAGTTCATTTTGACGACGTGATAGTCCTTCCGCACACGGACGGGTGGCCAGCCGGGTGCCCCATTCTAGCCCGCAGTTGGCTAGGGTGGGGTAGTTCTGCTTGGTGCCCCAGGTTCGCCCGTCGTTGGCTAACCTGGGGTAGTTCCTTGTATTGCTTGGTGCCCCATATCTGCCCGCGTCGGGGTTCCCCGACGAGGCTCGGCTCGTTGGGGTGACTGGGCAGATGTGGGGTAGTTTCCTGTACTGCCGCAGAAGCGCCCCCCGCAACCCGGCTTTATACTGTCCACCATGAACGATTCCATCGCCAAGCAGTTCCTTGAGATTTCCGCCAGCCGCCTTGATGAGCTCTCGTCGCGCATCGACGACTGCCTGGGACGCCTCACCCATGACCAACTCTGGTGGCGGGCTGCCGAAGCCCAGAACTCCATCGCCAACCTGGTGCTGCACCTCTGCGGAAACCTCAGGCAGTGTACGGCGGCGCTTGCGAACACCTCAGACAGCCGCGACCGCGACCGCGAATTCGAGCAACGCTCCGGCGCCGCGCCCGACGAACTGCGCGCTCTGCTGAAAGCCACGGTCTCGACCGCTGCGGCTGCGCTCCGAAACCTGCCGGCGGCGCGCCTCACGGAAGTCATCCACATTCAGATCTACGAGCGCCAGATCATGCAAATCATCTATTTGGCGGTCGATCACTTCGCCCAGCACACCGGGCAGATCATCTATGCCACCAAACTGATGACCGGCCACGACCTCGGCTTCTACGCCCACCTGAGCAAGTTGAGGCGTTGAGGCGGCGTCCGAGCCGCCTGCCGAAATCCTGAGCAAAGCGAAGGATCTGGCGTTGAGGCGGCGTCCGAGCCGCCTGCCGAAATCCTGAGCAAAGCGAAGGATCTGGCGTTGAGGCGGCGTCCTATTTGAAGTGTCATTCTGCTTTGAAGTGTCATCCTGAGCGAAGCGAAGGATCTGCTGTTCAGCTTGGTGCCCCATATCTGCCCGCGGCGGGGTCCCCGGCAAGGCCCTGCTTGCTGGGGTGACTGGGCAGATGTGGGGTAGTTTCCTGTACTGCCACAGAGACGCGGTCGGGTGCCTCATCCTAGCCCGCCGTTGACTAGGGTGGGGTAGTTTCGGCGCTAACCTGGGGTAGTTTCTTGCACAATCGCCGGATGCCCGGACGGTGCCCCACATCTGCCGCAGTTAGCAGATGTGGGAGTTCATTGCGGGTGCCCCATCCTAGCCCGCGGTTGGCTAGGGTGGGGTAGTTTCTTTCTGAATCGTACCGTTGTGTCCCCAGGAGTGTCATCGTGAGGAGGTTCGCTGCTTTCGCGAACCGACGTGACGATCTATGCATTTACTCTCTCCAGCTACACGGCGCTAATTTCAGGATGTCACCCTGAGCGTAGCGAAGGGTCTATGCATTTTCTGTTGGTTTTCTGTACCTCAGGTTTGTACGCGTAGTGATCAGCAGTGAGCACCGCTCGCTAGGGTGATTGGGCTGACCAGGGGAGTTTTCGGGCACAATCGGAACTACGCCAAAATCTCGTCAACTCAGGCGTTGAACGATGTTATTTCACAGAATATCTATTATCGGACATAACGTCACCGAAACGACGCATTATCGGACACGACTGACGCTTCTGCTATTGCACAAATTCGACCAATTCAGGCGGTTGGGGCCAGCAGATTCTCTAGTTCCTGGCGGAACGTATCCAGCTCGGCGAGCCGTTCGGGGGTGGCTTCCACCACGTTTAACTTGTTCTGGAAGACGCGCTTACCCTCTTTTTCCACCAGAACGCCGAGCACGTCGCCCAGGCGCCATCCTGGTTGACCGATCGGTTGCAGCCCCGTCGGCGTCGCTTGCAGCAGAACCATGCAGTTTCCCTTTACTACCCCCACTGCCGTCGGAAACCGTTCAAGGGATTGGAGTTCAAAGCCGGCCAGGTAGATCTTCTGAAGCTGCTCGGCGGGATCGGGCATGAGATTTTAACTTACAGGTTTCAGCGTGTTGACTTCTGTCGACTTCGGTTTGCAAAATGACAACTTGCTACTTTAAGTAATGCCGGTACTCTATTGATTTACTGCTAGATTGGTCGATCTAATCTATAGTCCTTGCCATTTGCCATCAGCTCGTCGAGAAGTTCGTAAATATCTAATATTATACCTTCATTATTCTCCGTAACACATTGTATTATCACATTTTATATCTACCAGTATCTTCATCATTCAAGCCTTCCAGCCACTTGCGCAGTTCTTCGCTGCTGGTCTTGTCGGCGGACGCGCCAGCCACCTTGGAATTGCGCAACACTACATCGTCGACGAAGATCGGGCAGTCCATGCGCAGCGCCAGGGCCAAGGCATCCGAGGGGCGCGAGTCGATGCTGATCAGATCGCCATTGCGTTCGGCCCAGATGACGGCATAGAAAGTATCGTCGCGCAGGTCGGTGACCACCACCTTGCGCAGATGCGCTCCGAGCCCCATCAGGACGTTCTTCAGCAGGTCGTGCGTCATCGGCCGCGGAGTGCTGACCTTCTCTATTTCCAGAGCGATCGCGTTGGCTTCGTACACCCCAACCCAGATTGGAAGCACCGTGTCACTGCCGACATCTTTCAGCACCACGATCGGCATATTGGTGGTCGGGTCCATCATTAATCCACGAATCTTCATCTCGACTTCCATGGGGCCTCCTGAGTGAAATCCGTCAAGCGCGCACTCCCTTTGATGCCCGAAGCGACATTGGCGATCAAGTCCCAACGAGCCGAGCCTCGTCGGGAACCCCGATCAAGCCCTCAGCTTACCATCTCGCCCACCAGACTGTTAGGCAATGTGCGGGTAACCAACACTTGCGCATAGCCCCCGAGGGCTGGTGCGGCCGCTCCCGCCGGAACCGTAAAGTTCAGTGTCTTATTCTGCGAGGTGCGGCCGATCAGTTGTGACCGGGCCACATTTGAACCTTCAACCATAACCTCAATTTTTTCGCCTAAGTGACTGCCGAATCGAACGATTTGTATCTCTCTTTGCTTTGCGTTCAATGCCTGCAGCCGGCGCCACTTTTCTTCCTCCGGAATGCCGTCCGCGTATTTCAGCGCCGGAGTATTCGGGCGCGCGGAGTACTTGAAAGAAAAGATGCCGTCATAGCCGACCTCGTCGAGCAGCGAAAGCGTCTCCTCGAACTCGGCCTCCGTCTCGCCGGGAAAGCCGACGATGACATCGGTGGTGATGGAAATCCGCCTCTTCTTTGCCGCCTTAATCAAGGCGATGCGGTCGAGGTATTGCTCGCGGGTGTATTCGCGGGACATGTTCGCCAGCACCCGGCTCGAACCGCTCTGGACGGGCAAGTGCACGTGATCGCAGAGCGCGGGAACGGAATCGATGGCTTCGACGATATCGCGTGTGAAGTCTCGCGGGTGCGAAGTGGTAAAGCGCACGCGACGGATGCCGGGAATCTCGCCGATAGCCGCAAGCAATTCTGCAAAACTCTTCTTTTCAGAAGGATCTAGATAAGAGTTAACGTTTTGCCCGAGCAATTGGATCTCCGTGTATCCGGATTCTGCCATCTGCCGGGCCTCGTTCAGCACGGAGCCGGAAGTGCGGCTTCGTTCCTTTCCCCGCGTATAGGGCACGACGCAATAGGCGCAAAACTTGTCGCAACCTTCGATGATGGTGATGTAGCCGCGATGCGGGTTGGAGCGGGCGGTGAACTCGGTTTCAAAGGTCTCGCCACTCTGGCGGTCGTCGAGTCCGGTGGCGCGCTGCCCAGCCTCTATCTGCACCAGCATCTGCGGCAGATTGCGGTAACTGGCCGAGCCTGCCACGAGTGAGACGTGGGGAGCGCGTTGAAATATCTTTTCTCCCTCTTGCTGGGCGACACAGCCAATCACCGCGAATTTCTTCCCCTGTTCCCGGAGCTTCTTGAAATCGGCCAGGCGGTGAAAGACTTTCTGCTCAGCCTTGTCGCGAATGGAACAGGTATTGTAGAAAATCAGCTCGGCCTGCTCGACGGAATCGACCTGGCGGTATCCCTGGGAGATGAGCGTGCCGATGACCTTCTCGGAGTCGTGAACGTTCATCTGGCATCCGAAGGTCTCGATAAAGAAGGTTTTCTGCCCCAAACTCACTACGTCAGTCCTTCTGGTAAGGCGTTAACCTCAAGTATAACCGACCTGGGCCTGGGGCGGGACTGGCAGATCACAACGGGAACCCGGCGATAACTGGTGAGAAGGCGTCTATAAGGACGAAGGCTGTGTCAAGGACAGAGTTGTCCTGTGCAGTGTTTGTGACGCCGCGTGTTGGCCAGAGTTGGGTTGAGGACCAAGAGTTCCGAGCATCACGCTGAA
>Ga0187872_10000735_pt1 | contig 36108 bp, 30 predicted proteins | sample June2016WEW_16_4_FD_132973 | JGI IMG/M metagenome (GOLD analysis project Ga0187872, IMG submission 132973) | Peatland microbial communities from SPRUCE experiment site at the Marcell Experimental Forest, Minnesota, USA - June2016WEW_16_40 | ecosystem: Environmental > Terrestrial > Soil >...
ACTCGTCAGCCAGATGGACTCCGAACTGGAGAAATATCCGGGCGTGGACTTCAATTTCTCGCAGAACATTCAGGACAACGTCGAGGAAGCGATGTCCGGCGTCAAGGGCGAGAATTCGCTCAAAATATTTGGCGACGACATCGATGTTCTCGTCGAGAAAGCGGGCGAAATCCGCGACGTCATGGCGCAAGTTCCGGGCATCGCGGACTTGGGGGTCTTCCAGGAGACGGGACAGCCTGAGCTGCTGACCTCAATCGACCGTGCCGCCAGCGCTCGCTACGGACTCATGGCTGCCGATGTGAACGCCGCAGTGCAGGCGGCCGTTGGCGGTCTGGCGGCGACGCAGATTCTCGAGGGCGACCGCCGGTTCGACTTCGTCATTCGCTACAGGCCCGAGTTCCGCGCCGCGCCCGATGCGATCCGCCAGATTCTGCTACCCACGCCCGACGGCAACCGCGTGCCGCTTGGCGCAGTTGCCGATGTGTCTCTTAAGGAAGGCGCCTTCATGATCTATAGAGAGAATGGCCGGCGCTACATTCCCGTAAAATTCAGCGTGCGCGGACGCGACCTGGCGGGCACCATTCACGACGCCCAGAACCGCATCAGGGCACACGTGCAGCTCCCGCAGGGCTACCACTACGAATGGGCGGGTGAATACGAAAGCTTGCGCCAGGAAGAGCGCCGGATGGCCGTCGTCATCCCGATCAGTTTGGTCGCGATTCTGTTGCTTCTCTTCACTGCGTTTCGGTCCCTTCGGCATGCGCTACTGGTTCTGGTTGCGATCCCGTTTGCGGCCACCGGTGGCGTCCTCGCGCTGCTTCTTACTGGCACGCCGTTGAGCATTTCCGCCGCGGTGGGGTTTGCCTCCGTGATCGGCGTCTCTACTCTGGGCGGCGTCGTATTGGTCTCAGGTATTCAGGGTTTGGAGCGCCGCATGCATCCCCGGACCGAAGCAATCGAGCGGGGCACGCTCGACGAGATGCGCGCGGTCTTGATGGCCTGCTCCGCCGCCGGTCTTGGCCTGCTGCCCGCGGCGCTGTCCTCCGGAATCGGCGTGCAGGCCCAGCAGCCGCTCGCGCGCGTTGTGGTGGGCGGCATGGTCACGTCTCCGTTTGCGATCCTGTTCTTGATTCCCGTGCTCGCCAGCTATTGGCTACCTTCGGAACCGCGGGCCGCCACCGAAGAATAGTCGCCTTTTCTCAGCGAAAGGCGGTAGCTTGCCCCAACCCGTGTCGTTGGCCCTACGGTTGCGCAAGAAACTATTGCCGTTTCTGCACCAACCTTCGACTTCCGGCTAGACCTCCTCGATAGTCGCCTGAACAATGAAGGCAAGCTTCCCGGGGTGGTTTCTTGTAGGGAGTCTGTCCATGATTATCCCGCTGGCGCACGAGAACCTGCGCGGCCGCCGCTGGCCTTGGGTGACCATTGCCATCATCGCCCTCAACACCGTCGTTTTCCTGGCCACCCACGACCGGATGGAGCAGGAGATGGCGCAGACGGGCACTGTGCAATTGCACGTTCTCCTTCTGGCGGCGCGCTTTCCCGACGCCCAGATGACGCCCGAAACTCAGGAGATTGTCGAGGCATTCAAGCGCCAGCACGCGAACATTTACAAAGAGATGGCTTCGCCCTCCCGGACCCAAGCCGTCGATACGTGGGATGCCGACCTCCAGATTAAGGAGTGGTCCCAGGCGGACGTTGACGCGGAGATGGCCAATCTTTCCTCTCAACTTGACCGCCTGCATCGCGAATCGATCTCTTGGAACTACGCGTTCCATCCCTTTCATCCCACCCTGAGGAGCTACGTCACAGCCGGTTTTCTCCATGGTGGCTGGCTGCACTTGATTTTCAACATGTGGTTCCTCTGGCTCGCCGGAACCGTTCTCGAAGACGCCTGGGGACGCGTCGTCTACCCGATCTTCTATCTCGCGTGTGGATTCGTCGCGCTGGTCATCCATGCGATCGTTTTTCCGTCCAGCCTCGTCCCCGTCCTCGGGGCGTCGGGCGCTATCGCCGGCCTCATGGGAGGATTCCTGGCCCGGTTTCCCAAGACGCGCATCCGTCTTGGCTGGGTGTTGTTCATCCGCATCTTCAAATTCTACGTGCCGGCCTACATCATCCTGCCGCTCTGGCTCGCGATTCAGGTTTTCTGGGGCGCGCTGTTTGCTTCCGCGCACGCCGAAGGAGGCGTCGCCTATTGGGCGCACATCGGCGGCTTCGCATTCGGTGCGCTCGGTGCCGTGCTGCTGAAGAACACCGGCATCGAGTACTCGCTCGACCAGAAGATTGAAGCCAAAGTCACGTGGAGCGCCGACCCGCGCATCGTGCGCGCAACCGAATCCCTCGGCGAAAACAACCCGGCCGGTGCGATCGCGGCTTTGCGCGAACTCGTCAAGGAGCAGCCGGAGTCGCTCGAAGGCTGGGAGATGCTGCTGAAGGCTCAGGAGAAACGGCAGGACTTCGCGGGGCAGAAAGAAACCCTGGAAACCCTTTGCCGCCTGCACGTCACCGCCGGAGAGATGCAGTCCGCGTGGAGCGATTACGAGCAGTTCTTGAGTCTCGGCGGTGAAAAGCTGCCGCGCGGCGTCTGGCTCGAACTCTGCCGCTATCTCGAGGGCGCGCACAACTGGGATCGTGCCGCCTCGGAGTACGAGCGCCTCGCGGAGAAGAACCCCAACGAACGCACAGCGGCCACCGCGCTCGTTTGCGCCGCGCGCGTTCGCCTTGCAAATCTCAGTCAGCCCGACCGCGCCGAAAAACTTTACCGCGCTGCGGCGGCGTCGCCCGCGCCGCATTCCGATCTCGACGCGGCGATCCAGGAAGGGCTCAAGCAGTGCGCAACGGCCGCGCCCCACGCCGGCGCCTACCGCAACTGAGTTTAGGGGATTGTGCGCGCCGCGGGTCATGTGGTTACATTATCGGCGGCCGGTGCCCCCAGCTCCCCAGCCCACAATCCCGCTTTCGATGCGGTCCTGAATTCGAGACATGAACAAACAGACGATGCGCTTCAGCGTCACAATTCGTCAGTCAGGCTCCGTCACGATCGTGGACATCAAGGGCACGATCACGTACCAGGAGGCGGATGCCTTGCATGAAATGTTCCGCGACCTGCTGCGCAAGGGCCGGAATAAAATCCTGCTGAACCTGAGTGAGGTCACGCAGCTCGACAGTTCCGGCATCGGCGCACTGGCGCGTGGCTTTGCGATGGTCAAGAGCGCCGGCGGCGACTTCAAAATGATGCAGCTCAACAAACAGGTGCAGCGCCTTCTCGAAATCACCAATCTCTGCAAAATCTTCGAAGATTTCAGCGACGAACAGTCCGCCTTGCATAGCTTCGATTAGAGCCTGTTCATAAATGGTTGTTAGGGGGTCGGAGCTTCAGCTCCGACATAAGAAGCCCCCCAAAAGAGGGGCTTTAGCCCCTGAGGCGTGTAGGGCTCGCTACTTTCGTTGGAAGACGGAGGGATCCTTCAACATCTCTTCGTAGGTCTTCATGTCCTCGTTGTTTTCCGCGCACTCGTATTCGCGGATGCGTGTTCCGGGGCGCAGCATGATGGTGCCGTGGCGCGTCCAGGGCCCGGTCAACACCACGGGATCCTCGACGGTATCCTCGTAGACGATCGTGTTCTCATCCACGCGCGTGAATTTCTCCACCACGTGCAGCTTCTCGCTGTGAAACGTGCCGACGCCCGAAAGCCACGTCTTGTCGTTGAACCCGGTGACGTCCACCACCAGCGTGTCGCCCTCCCAGTGGCCCACAGAGTCTCCCATGTAGCTCGGCTCCAGGTCGTCCGGGTGCTTGACGTCGATTGGGATGATCCTGAAGAGGTGGAAGACCTCGAACAGCATCACAATCGTCTTCGGCGTCTGCACGATCTGCATCGGGAAGAGGCCCATCAGCGTGGTTCGCGGGACGCCAGGCGGCAGGCAGCGCACCATCGGCTCGTCGATCCCGCGCATTTTGTAGGACTCGAGCACCTTCTTCGCGGCCCACTCCTGATACGGAGCCTTCGGCTGCGGCGTCGCCACCGCAAACGGCGTGATCGGGCCGCTCTGTCCCAACGGGCCTTCGCCGTTGTTCGTGTCTTCCCAGGTGCCGACCCGGTTGCTGCCGCCCTGCCAGACTCCCGTCATGTCCGGATGGCCGTCCGCCGCGCGCGGCACCTCCTTTCCGGCCTTCGGAGGGGAAGCGGTCTGCGCTTTTGCAGTTCCGGAGAAAACGGCCAGCGCAACGAACGCGGCCATCACGATAGCGATGACGAGATTCTTTCTCACGAAGGGTCCTCCGCCGGCGATTTGCCGCACGCCCTCTCGGTTGTCATCCCGAACCCAGCCGCGTTCCTTGCGGATGGGGGCGAGGGATCTGTTTTTTCTTCGACGCCGCTAATTTGATGGCGGCACCGCGACCGGCGGCGTTGCGCCGCCGTCGCCCGTGCCGGGCCCTGGGCCGAAATAGAGCTTCTTGCCATCCGCAAACGTGATTTGCCGGGCGTGACCCCACGGGCCGCCCACGCGCGACTGCCACCCAAAGACTGTAATTTCATCGCCGGCCTTCATCGTCACGTCGCGCTTCCAGCCAGTGCGGTAGAGCACGGTGGGTGGATAGCCCTCGAACCGCCAGTTCGTCACCTTGCCGCTCGCATCTTTTATGTCGAGGAAAACGAAGCTGTGCGGATTGGTCCACTCGATCTTCGTGATCACGCCCGTCAGCGTGACGGGCTTGTTCACGTCGTACTCCACTCCAAACGAGTGGTGCGCCGGCGCGGGCACACCCGCAGCCAGCAGCAGGCCAACGCTCGCGAGAAAAATGGCGAAGAGCCTCAATTTCATTCCCACCCCCGGTCGCTCGTGAATATAGACGCGCCCATCCCACACGTCAAGTTTACCCTGAGTAACCGCGAAGGGAACCCGGTCGGTTTCTGAACAGGGGTGAGGAATCTGTTTTTGCCTTCGCAGTCGCCGCAATGTAGCTTCCTAATCGCAAATTTTTGCGAGGGGGAACAAATCGCGAGTCGTCCGCGTCCCGGAAGGGTCTGCGGGGTGCCCGTTCACGGCCGCCGAACGGCCGCGCGACAGGAGATGCGCGCGAGGGCGATTCCGCAGTATCCTATGCACGAGGGGGCATATCACGTGGACGCCAAAGCGTCGCCTGCACCAGCCTCAAAAACTCGGACCGAATCCGACAGCATGGGCAAGATCGAAGTGCCCGCCGACCGCTACTACGGCGCGCAGACCGCCCGCTCGCTGATCCATTTCGATATCGGCACGGACACGATGCCGCCCGAGCTGATCCGCGCCTTCGGAATCCTGAAAAAGGCCGCGGCGCTGGTGAATCAGGATCTCGGCAAGCTCCCGCCCGAAAAAGCGAAGCTGATCGTGGAGGCCGCGGACGAAGTGATCGCTGGAAAGCTCAACAGCGATTTTCCGCTGCGCATCTGGCAGACTGGCAGCGGCACGCAGACCAACATGAACGCCAACGAAGTGATCTCGAATCGCGCCATCGAGATGGCCGGCGGCGTGATGGGTAGCAAGAAGCCGATTCATCCGAACGACGATGTGAATATGTCGCAGTCGTCGAACGACACGTTTCCCACGGCCATGCACATCGCTGCGGCTTCGCGCGTGGCGCAGGATTTGATTCCATCGGTCGAGCGCTTGCGCGACGCGCTGGACGCCAAGGCGCGCGAGTTCGCGAGCGTTGTCAAGATCGGCCGCACGCATCTGATGGACGCGACGCCGCTCACCGTCGGCCAGGAAATATCCGGCTGGGTGAGCCTGCTCGACCGCGATATTGGACGCATCGGCGAAACGCTCTGGGGGCTCTACGATCTGGCGATCGGCGGGACGGCCGTCGGCACGGGCATCAACGCGCCTCCCGAATTCGCCGAGCGCGCCGCGAAGAAGATCTCGGAGCTGACCGGGCTGCCGTTCGAATCGCACCCGAACAAATTCGCCGCGCTCTCCGCGCACGACGAGATCGTTTTCGCGAGCGGCGCGCTGAAGACGCTGGCCGCTTCGCTGATGAAAATCGCGAACGACATTCGCTGGCTCGCTTCAGGGCCGCGCGCGGGATTCGCCGAGCTGACGCTGCCGGAAAACGAGCCGGGCTCGTCGATCATGCCGGGCAAAGTGAATCCGACGCAGTCCGAGGCGATGACCATGGTCGCCGTGCAGGTGATGGGCAACGACGCCGCCATCGGCTTTGCCGGCTCGCAGGGAAATTTCGAGCTCAACGTCTTCAAGCCGGTGATCATTTACAATTTCCTGCACTCGGTGCGCCTGCTGGCCGACGCCTGCCGCTCGTTCCGCGAGCACTGCGTCGCCGGGATGGAAATCGACGCGGAGCGCATCGCGCGCTACGTGAACAGCTCGCTGATGCTCGTCACCGCGCTCACGCCCAAGATCGGCTACGACAAGGCCGCCGAGATCGCCAAGAAAGCCCACCACGAAAAGTTGAGCCTGCGCGAAGCCACGCTCAAGCTCGGCTACCTCACGGAAAAAGAATTCGACGAAATCGTCCGGCCCGAAAAAATGACGCATCATTAGAGCGCGATGAGAAACCTGCGGCTCTGAAACACGCGAAAGCCTGCAAGGCGACCTGCGCGGCCTGGACGTCGGCAGCTTGCAGTCTGCGGCTGCGCGTGCGATTGCGAGAGTTGACCGAAGTGGCGCCGGCGCGCTCGAAGCCGGGGCCAGTGCGCGTGCCCGCCGCAGCGCGCCCGAGGTCCGTTGCCGTCTGACGCGATCGCCTTGCCTTCCGTGCCATTCAAAACATAGCTCAAATCCAGTTCATTTCCGCATCGGGCTTTGCGCCTCCGACGGAGCTTGATCATCTGGGGACACGAAGGGTAAGAGATCCGAGCGCGGCATGCGCCAGCGCGGTAACATCTCTCCGCTCCGGCGTACCGCCGCCCAGCCCGGTGCGCGGGAGACAATCTCGCGGCTGCGCCGTTTCGCTGGTGCGGCTGCAACGGATGTCCGAACTACGGTTCTTACTCAGTCTGAAGATCGAACCAGGAGGAACTCTTCCATGAAGAATTGGCTTATCGGCGTGCTCGCGATTCTCACACTCGTTTTCACACTCACTTTCCCGACGGCGGCTTCCGCTGCCCCTCCGGCGCCCAAGCCGCAACCGGGGGCAGCCGCGTCACCGACACCTGAGCCCCATCCCGAAATCCGCGATGCGATCGCCGCGCTTCAGAGAGCGCGGGAACACCTGAATCACGCGGCGCACGATTTCGGCGGACATCGTGCAGATGCGCTTCGCGCGAGCGACGAAGCGATTCGCCAGTTGAAAATCTGCCTGGAATACGATCGATAACCGGCCTCCCAAGCTGATGGCTTGCGGCGCCCGCTCCGTTGGGGCGGGCGTCACAGGCTAGGTGTGTACCTTTGTGGGTTAGTGTCCATTCCACGCAGGCGACCCGGACGGAGCCATCTCTGAGTACCGCGCCATTACGAATGCAAACTGGGATTTCTCTCGGACCCCAACAGGCTGCCAGCAGAGCTCAGCGATTGATGGCGGTGGGGGGCGGGTTCTTGCCGGCGAGGATCTCGCGAATAATTTTAGCCGCGAGGTCGTGACTGGTCGAGCAGGAACCCTCGTTGATGCGGCACTGCGCGATGGTGAGCTTGCAGCCGCAGGTGCACGTTTCGGAGTTCATGCGCTTGAGCACCGCGCGCTTTTCGATCGGCGTGAGGCCCTTGAAATCGACGCCGGGGAGTTCCGTTGCGAGGGCGGCGTTCTTCAGGAATATCTGCCCCGTATCCTCGAAGGTTTCCACGGGGACGCTGATCGGCAATCCAAGAAGGGCGCGGACTTCCGCCTCGTAGACCTCGATCGGATAGAGCCCCACGTGTTTCTGCACAACGCGGCCGTCCGGATTCACAACGAAGGAAGTCGGCAGCGCCGGGACGCCTCCGTACTCGGTGGAGATTTGCGCGCCCATGACGATCGGATAGTTGATCCCCGCCTCCTTTGCGAATTGCTTCACCGCATCCGGCGGGTCGTCGTCCATCGAGACACCGACGATCTCGAGGCGGTCTTTGTAGCGGCTCTGAAGCTCGATCATCTCGGGAATTTCGTCGCGGCAAGGCGGGCACCAGGTGGCCCAGAAATTGAGCAGCACAACTTTCCCGCGAAGGCCGGCTGTCGAGATGATGTTGCCGTCGAGGTCGCTGACGAGAAACGGCGGCGCCGGTGCGGCGTTGCGCGCGAAGCGGATGACCGTGACCTTGTCCTCGTCGTTGCTGGAGTCGTCCTGAGAATGCTTTCCGGCTGCCAACGAGGGTGCAGCCGTGGGATTGGCGGCGGCCGCAACGCGCTGGGCGCGAACGGCGGCGACAACGATCACCGCCAGCGCGATCAGAACGCCGAACAACGCTATGGAGGATCTCTTCACGCCTTTAGCTTTCGACTCCATTATGCGGCAGAGGTGAGCGGGGCACAATCGGGTACAACAAGGTGGTGCCAGCGCTGTGAGTTGGTGCCGGCACAAGCAGATCATTCCAGGATGGCCCTTCCCGAATCGATTTCGCGAAGAGCGAGGCAGTCGATTAGAGCGCCCTTATGTTATTGAAAATGAGTGGGTAATTCATTGCGAATAACAGGTCGGATGGGACGGTGACTTGCATAAGGCAATGCGCGGGTCGCGTTCTACACGATCCGGATCGTTTGGTGATTGGGGAGGAAGGGGCCCGTTCACAGGACGGCACGGGTCGTTCCCACCTGCCTCTGAGAGGGGAAGCTAGGACGGATGACCCCATGGTCCGGTCATGCCTAGGCCGGGCCGACGGAACGCGACCTTTGGGGACTCCTTGATCCCAAGCAAAAGCCCCTTACTTTTTCTCCGCGCGATTCCCGATAATGCCCGCCATGTGAAGCTCGAATCGCCCGCAGCGCGTGTCGCCGTGCGATAATTGCGCCGGCGACATGCACAACATCAAAATTACAATCGCCTATGACGGCGCGGACTTTCACGGCTGGCAGACCCAGCCGGGCGTTCCGACGATTCAGGGGGCGCTCAACGACGCCGCGCGGAAGATCACCCAGGAAAAAGTAACCGTGCATGGCGCGAGCCGGACCGACACGGGCGTGCACGCGCTGGGGCAGGTGGCGCATTTCAAGACGCAGTCGGCGCTTTCGGCCGTCGAGTTTCAGCGCTCGCTGAATGCGCTGTTGCCGCCGGCCATTCGGATCGTCGCGGCCGAGGAAGCCGGGCCGGAATTCCACGCCCGCTGGCTCGCACAGGGGAAGACGTACCGCTACCGGATCTACCGCGGGCGCGTGCTGCCGCCGTTCGAGCATCGCCGCGCGCTGCACTATCCCTGGCCACTTGACGAAGAGGCGATGGCCTCGGCGGCGCGGCAATTCGAAGGCGAGCACGACTTCACGTCGTTCGCGGCGTCATCGGGATCGGAGGAGGACGACCGCGACCGGAACATGGTGCGCGTGGTGCACTCCTCAGAGATCGTTCGCGAGCCAGGACGCGAGGAGATCGCTTACGTCGTGCGCGGGCAATCGTTCCTGCGCTACATGGTCCGAAAGATCGTGGGGACGCTGATCGAAGTCGGGAAGGGAAGAATCGCGCCGGAGGATATTCAGCAGTTGTTCGAGGCGCGCGACCGGTCGCGGTCCGGCCCGACGATGCCACCGGAGGGCTTGTATCTGGTTTCACTCGAGTACCCCGATCCGACGGACTCGCTCGCGTCGGTTGCCACGCGTCACCGCGCGACGGCATCTTAGTCCCCGATCGCCGCCTCCCGGTTGTGTTTCATGTAGAATCGCCGCATGAGGATGGCAGTGCGCCTCAGATGAACGACGAACTCATCTACGACTGGAACACCCACGCGGGGTTGGAGATTTCTCCCGGGCGGCGCGTGATGCTCAACGACGAGACGCTCCGCGACGGCCTCCAGAATCCATCGGTGCGGGACCCGTCGATCGGCGAAAAGATCGAAATTCTGCACCTGATGGACGCCCTCGGCATCGACCTGGTGAATATCGGCCTGCCGGGCGCGGGCCCGCGCGCCTTCGCCGATACGGAAGCGCTCGCGCGCGAGATCATCGGGTCGCGCATGAAGATTCGCGCGAATATCAGCGGGCGAACGCACAAGCAGGACATCCAGGCGATGATCGACATCTGCGAGCGCGTGGGTCAGCCAATCGAGGCGGCGATGTTCCTCGGCTCAAGCCCGATCCGGCGGCTGGTCGAGGACTGGAGCGTCGATCACCTGCAGCGCACGACGGAAGAAGCTGTGAAATTTGCGGCGTCGGCAGGACTTCCCGTGATGTACGTGACCGAGGACACGATTCGCACCGACCCGTCAACGATCGTCGCGCTTTATTCGACGGCGATCCGCGCGGGCGCTCGCGCCATCGTGCTGTGCGATACCGTGGGCCACGCGACGCCGCGCGGCGCGTTCAATCTCGTGAGTTTCGTGATCGAGGAGGTCGTACAGCCTTCAGGCGAAAAAATCCGCGTAGACTGGCACGGCCACAACGACCGCGGTCTGGCCGTCGCCAATTCGCTCGCGGCAATCGCAGCGGGCGCGGACCAGGTTCACGCGTGCGCGCTGGCGCTCGGCGAGCGCGTGGGGAACACGCCGATGGAAGTGATGCTCGTGAACCTGCGCCTGCTCGGGCTGATCGACCGCGATCTTTCGGAGCTCAAGAAATACTCGGAGACCATTGCGCGCGCGACAGGCACGGTGATCCCGCCGAACTATCCCGTCGTGGGACGCGACGCCTTTCGCACGGCGACCGGCGTGCACGCCGCCGCCATCGCCAAAGCGCAAAAAAGGAACGACCCCAAACTGGCGGACGCGATCTACAGCGGCGTGCCGGCGCATCTCTTCGGACTCGAGCAAGTGATCGAGATCGGGCCGATGAGCGGGCGCTCGAACGTCGTTCATTGGCTCGGGAAACGCGGCATTTCGGCGAATGATGAGATTGTCGAGCGCATCCTGGCCGTTGCGAAGCAATCGGCTCGCATCCTGACCGAAGAGGAAATTCTCGCGCTGGTTCCTTCGTCCGCGCGGCAATAGAACACACGTTGGAAACTACTGTTTCGGCGGGGTTGATTTCGGGGGCCGGGGCAAGAGTTTCATATCCTTCAGTTTGAGCATGTACTCCGGATACATGGTTTCTGCGCCGCCCCGAGTCGCCTGTGGAGGAACTCCGTACCGCGCGGCGAACTCGTCGATAAACGGGTTCTGCGCCATCAGGTGGCTCGGCACCACACCCTCCGGCCGGTCAACTTCGTCCACGGACTCGCAGGGCCACGGAGCCATCTGCTGCTGCGGGGCAAAGGTAAAGTCGATGGTTCGAATGAGAGGCTCGGTGAGATACACAGGATCGTAAGTGATCGCCGCGACGGTCAGAACATTGCCGTGGCGCATAATATGGATCGAAGCGGTGGCCATATCGCTGCGCGGAATGCCGTTGAGCCCGAGCCAATTCTCCTTGAGATGGGTGGTGTAGATAACGAGCGTATCGCCGTCCCACTTCCCGGTCGAAAAGCCCGCCCACGTATGACGTGCGTAGTCCGGGGGATGCGGACGCCCGTCCATCCAAACCGTTTGCTCGGCGTTGTACGCCGAAAGGCGAATGTGATACGCAACGAGTTGCTGCGTCGCTGTGTCCACTTCCTTCCAAATTCTCAGGTTCGACGGGCCGCGCCAGCCGTAATCGGAACCGTGCGAACGGCACTGGTTCTCCGGCAGCTCCACAAGCGTCGCGTCCCAGCTTTCGGCTCGGAAGAGGGCAGCGGCGTTGATCGGCATCCCGAGATAGTCGCTGATTTCCGCACCGGCTAGACGATCCCTCTGGTCTTCGAAAAAGGTGGGCGCCCATTCCCCAGACGGATCGTTTTGAGCGAACGCCGGGTGACTTAGTAGCGTCACCGGCGCAAGTAGCAGAATCAAAAGACCTGCAATCCTGGCTCGGTTGATGTTAGCCATCGAGATGACGTTTTACCACAAAGAGGCTCGAGGAATCAGCCGATTCTCGCCTCGTTCGTCAGACCGCTTGCCAGAGGCCGCTTTCGAAGTTCTAATAGGGCGCATGGCTACCGCTCCACAACGCCGGGCCGACGTCATCGTGCGGCCGCTCGGCGAAAGCGAACTGGCCGAGGCGGACCGCATCGTCCGCGTGGCCTTCGGCACGTTTCTGGGTCTGCCCGATCCCGCGCAGTTCATGGGCGACGCGAACTACGCCCACACGCGCTGGAAGGCCGATCCCTCCGCCGTGTTGGCGGCGGTGCTTGCGGGCGAGCGCGACGGAAAACTGATAGGGTCAAACTTCGTGACGAACTGGGGCAGTTTCGGCTTCTTCGGTCCGCTGACAATCGAGCCGCAGTACTGGAATCGCGGCGTCGCGCAACAGCTCCTTGCCCCCACGATGGAGACCTTTCGCGGTTGGGGCAACCGGCACATGGGGCTTTACACTTTCGCGCACAGCCCGAAGCACATGGCGCTGTATCAGAAGTTCGGCTTCTGGCCGCGCGATCTCGTATCAAACATGGCGAAAGTAGTCGGGACGGCTGCAAAGGCCCCTCCCGAAGCCTCGCGCTTCTCCGAGGCGAAGCCTGCCGACCGCGCGCAACTTCTCGCCGCTTGCCGCGAAGTGACGGACGCGAACTTCGAGGGTCTCGATGTTGCGCGCGAAATCCGGGCCGTCGCCGAGCAGAAACTGTGCAATACCGTTCTCGTATGGGACGGCGCGAAGCTCGCCGGCTTTGCCGTGTGCCACTCGGGAGCGGGCAGCGAGGCCGGCACCGGAGTGTGCTACGTGAAATTCGCCGCGGTTCGCCCCGGGCCGCGGGCGGGCGAGCACTTCGTCCGCCTGCTCGACGCGATCGAGGCGTTTGCGCGTTCTACCCGGGCGCAGAAAATCACAGCCGGGGTGAACCTTGCGCGCCGCAAAGCTTTTCAGGCCATGCTCGCCCGCGGATTCCGCGCGGAGTCGCAGGGTGTCGCGATGGAAACGGGCGACGCGTCGTCCGGTTACAATCGCGCCGGAGTGTACATCCTCGACGACTGGCGATAAAATCCGCCGCGCGGACGCACGAATCTCGTGAAACTCGCCCTCATCTGCTGTATCTTGCTGTGGATGGCCACACTTTCTGCGCGCGCGACGGATGATTCGGCGGGCAAAATTGCCGAGGACCCGCGCTGCGCGCGCGGCCTCGAATCGATCGACCAGAATTCCGGATGGGTGACCGAGCAGCAGATCCGTCTTACGGAGATCCCGGCTCCTGAATTCAACGAGGCGCGCCGCGGCCAGGCCCTGAAGGAAATCTTTGCGGCCAGCGGCCTCAAGGTTCGCACAGACAAGACGGGCAACGTCATCGGCGAGCGCGCCGGGACGGATGCATCGAGCGTGATCCTTCTGGTGGCGCATCTCGACACCGTGTTTCCGGTGGATACGGACGTGCACGTCAAGCGCGACGGCACCCGCCTCGAGGCCCCCGGAATCTCCGACAATGGCGCGGGGCTTGCGGCTCTCGTTGGCCTGGCGCGCGCGCTTTCCGAATCGCGCGTAGGCACGAAAAAAACGATCGTCCTCGCCGGCGACGTCGGCGAGGAAGGCGAAGGAAACCTGCGCGGAATTCGCGCGCTGGTGGACGGCTACGGCCCGCGCCTGGCCGCGGTGATCGCCGTCGACGGACCGTCCACGGACTACATCACGACGCAGGGAATCGCCTCGCGTCGCTTTGAAGTGACCATCTCAGGGCCGGGCGGCCACAGCTGGTCCGATTTCCCGAGCCCGAATCCGATTACGGCGTTGGCGCGCGGCATCGTGCGCTTCTCCGCCGTGCGCCTGCCGGACAGTCCCCGCAGTTCGTTCAACTTCGGCGTTATCGATGGTGGCGCTTCGATCAATTCGATCCCGGCGAGCGCCAAGGCGAAAGTCGATCTGCGCTCGGAGGACGAGGACGCGCTCGCGCGCCTGGAATCCGCGCTGCGCGACGCAATGTTGGCGGGCGTGAGCGAAGAAGTGAGGTCAATGCAAAGCTTAGAGAAAGACGACGACAATGGCACTATGACGCGGTTGAATCAGTACGCTCTCCACGTGGATTTCCGCTCGCTGGGCGCGCGCCCCGCCGGAAAATTGCCGGGCGATTCGCCGCTGCTTGCGACGATTCGCAGCGTGGACAGTTATCTTGGGAATCGTTCGCGGCTCGAACGCAGCTCGACCGACGCAAACATCCCGCTCTCGCTGGGCATTCCCGCCATCGCACTCGGCGGAGGAGGCAAGGGCGGCGGCTCGCACACGCTCGAAGAATGGTACGACCCGTCCGGGCGCGAGCTGGGTCTGAAGCGGCTGTTTCTCGCGGCTGTCACGCTCGCCGGCCTCCAGCCCTGACATTCCTCCAGCGTAAGATGCGCGAGCCAAAGTCCAAATCGGAAATCCCGGGATGATTGGTCGCGGCGGCCGCCTGTTCCGCAATCCCATCTTTCTTCTAACCGCGATTGCCTTGCTGGCCGGTGTGCTGGTGCAGTCCGGGGAGCTGGGCTCGAGCGATACGACTCACCGTTTGCAGGCCGCCCACTCGCTTTGGACATCCGAGCCGCCGGTTTTCCCCGATGAGTACCCGGAATTTGGCATCCACGGGCGGGGCGGCAAGCTCTATGGATGGTACGGCATCGGCCAATCGCTCCTGATGCTGCCGTCCGACGTGCTGGGGACATACCTCGACAATCTGCCCATCTTCGCGGAATACCATGGGACCGATCCCACTGTGCGCGACATCGTCGTGAGCTACACCACGAACGCGCTGGTCTGCGTGCTGACTTGCCTGGTCTGCTTCCGGTTTCTCGGGTTGCTGGACTTCACGGTGAATCAGAGAATCGCGGGCGTGCTGGCTCTGTTGTTCGGCACCACGTTTCTGCATTACACGCAGAACATGATGGAGAACAACTACATCGCGCTGTTTACCCTGAGTGGTCTGACGTTTCAATACGAATGGCTTCGCAGCGGGAAGCGTTGGGCGCTGGTGGCCGGTTCGGCGGCGCTGGGGGCGAACCTGCTCACGCGCCTGACCACGGGGATGGACCTGCTTGCGGTCTGCCTGTTCCTGCTTTTGACCGCGTGGCTCACGAACGTTCGCGGCCGGGAATTGCGATCGCGCGCGGCTAGCTACGCGCGGATTGCGTTGCCGATTTACGGCGTGTTTGCGCTGATCGACCGCGCGTATCAGTACGTTCGCTTCGGATCGTTTTTCAACACGTACATGCAGATCGCCGCCCAGGAATGGAGGCGGCTCGATCCTTCGCTTCCGGCGGCATTTCCGTTTGAAACTCCGTTTCGCGTGGGATTTCTTGGCGCTTTGGTCACGCCGGAGAAATCGGTGTTCCTGTTCGATCCTCTTCTGTTGCTCGCGGGCATCGCGGCTGCGTTCGCGTGGAAAAGCCTTCGCCCGGAGGTCAAAGCGTATTTTGCGGCGTTCGGCGCGCTGCTGTTTGCCTACATCAGCTTCTACGCGAAATATACGGTCTGGAGCGGGGACACGGCGTGGGGCGATCGCTACGTAGCCACCGCCGCGCAGCTTGCGGCGCTGTTGGCCGTCCCGCTGCTCCTGCGGCATCGCGCGGAGCTTGGCAAGGTCGTGTGGCGAGCGGGGCTGGCAATCGTGCTCGTCAGTGTGGTCGTCCAGCTTGGTTCGGTTGCGTTCTGGTGCCCGTTGGAGAGATATCAGATCGAGACGCTCAGCCCGCCGACCTTTGTGGTGTGGCTGCGCTGGAAGAACATCGTGGCCTTCGCCTTGGGCAAGATGAGCGCCTGGGGCCTTACGAATCAGGCCATGCACGAAGACGCTTGGGATTACGTACACATCACGACGTGGAATTTCCTGCCATTCCTGCTGAAGAGAGTCGGAAAGGCGCCCGCCTGGGTCGTCGAACTGTTGATGGTGCTCTGGTCCACCGCGCTGGTAGCGCTTGTCGCTCTGCTCGGGGTTGGCGGCCGGTTGGCCGCAAAAAGGCAATTCGATTTGGCCGGCAGATCGTCTTGCTGACGCAACATTGGACTGCTGACACATTGGGGCGCGCCGTCGAACAGATCACCAACTGCCGGATTCCGAACGCCTTGCCGTCGCCCCGCTCGCCACATAGACTCTGCGGATCATGCTAAGCAAACGCGCCCGCGCCGATCTCGCCCTCGGCTTGTGCACTCTCATCTGGGGCGCCACGTTTGTCGTGGTGAAGGACGCGCTCGCCGACATCTCCGTCGTCGCGTATCTCGCCGTACGGTTCAGTCTCGCCGCCGCGCTGATGGGGATCATTTTCTGGCGTTCGCTGCGACAGATGAATCTGAAAATGGCGTGCGCCGGCGCGCAGATCGGCATCTTCATGTTCGGCGGCTACATTTTTCAGACCGCCGGACTGAAATTCACCACGCCTGCGAAGGCGGCCTTCATCACGGGCATGTGCGTCGTGCTCGTGCCTTTGCTGCTTGCGGTGTTCGGGCGGCGCCGCGTCCCTGGCTGGATATGGGCCGGAGCGTTCGCGGCCCTCGCAGGACTCTACTTCTTGACGGTGCCTCCCGAGGGCCTTGGCGCGTTGAATCGCGGCGATCCGATTGTCTTCGGATGCGCGGTGATGTTCGCGCTGCACATTATCTTCATTGGCCGCTATGTCGGCGACCACTCGGTCGGTGCGCTCGCCTTCCTGCAAGTGGCGACAACCGCGGTCCTTTCGGTGGTGCTGCTCCCCCTGCTTGCGATTGCCGGATGGGAACATCCCCGGCTGGTGCTGAACGGCACGGTGATCTTCGCCGTCCTGATTACGTCCATCGGCTCCACGGTGATCGGTTTCTCGTTCCAGACGTGGGCGCAGCAGCATACCTCGCCGTCGCACACCGCGATCCTTGTAAGTCTCGAGCCGGTGTTTGCGGCGCTGACGTCGTGGCTGCTTGCGCGCGAGCATTTCGGCATGCGCACGCTGATCGGCGCTGCGCTGATCCTGGCGGGGATTCTGCTCGCGGAACTGAAAGGCCCTGCGCCCGCCGTGGCCGAATCGCCCGAGCCGGTCGTCCGCGCCGTCGAGTAGCCGGGCTGCCGTATTTTGCGCCGTAACCTTTCAACGCCCGGGCGGTTTATCTTAGAGAAGACACATCGATGCCACCGAAGACGGACGCTCGCGAGCGGCTCCTGATCGAGGCGGCGCAGAAGGACCCCGCCCGTTTCACGGAGCTTTACGAAGAGAACTTTGAGCGCGTGTATGCGTTTGTGTCGCGGCGCGTGCATCTACGGGCGGACGCGGAAGACCTGACGGCGGAGGTCTTTCAGCATGCGCTTGAAAATCTGGCGCGATTCGAATGGCGAGGGGTTCCTTTCGCGGCGTGGCTTTACCGGATTGCGGCCAATGCCGTTGCCGACCGGTGGCAGAGGGTGTCGCACGAAAGTGGGAAGCCCGCGGCTGAGGTTGCTTCCGCCCACTTCGACGACTCCGAGATCGAGAGGGCCGAGTGGCGCGCGCAGCTCTTTCGCAATGTGGCGAACCTGCCGGCGGAGCAGCGCCGAGTGATCGAGATGCGATTCGCAGAGGAAAAGAGTATCCGCGAAATCGCGAAGGAACTCGGTCGATCGACGGGCGCCGTAAAGCAACTTCAATTCCGTGCGTTTCAGAAATTGCGCGAGCAAGTAACCGAGGAGTTCCGCAACAGGCCAGGTGGACGAAATGGCTAGACAAACACCGAGCGAACGAATCGATCGAGTGGTGGAGCGCATTCTTAGCCGTCCCAGGGCGCCGATCCCGGCGATTCAGATCGACCGAGTCTTTAAGGGAAGGGCTGCGCGAATCATCGATCTGATCCCAGGTCTGCGCGATCTTCCTCGCCCGCGTTTCAAAGCGCGGCTGAAAGCGAACTTGGAAAAGAGAGCGTTTATGACGACATCGGCAGCAGGAAAGGCAGTCAACCCGATTCGCGAAGGCTTCCATACGGTCACACCGTACGTAATCGCAACGGACGGGCCAGCACTGATCGAGTTCGCCAAGCAAGCGTTTGGAGCCGAGGAGACGTTCCGTGGTGTGGGTTCGGCGGGCGGTGTCCACGGGGAGGTCCGCATCGGCGACTCGATGTTGATGATGGGCGGAGGCATTCCCGGCCGCGAATTCCGCGCCGCGCCGCAAGCGCACGCACTGCATGTCTATGTGAAAAATGTGGATGCCGTTTACAATCGGGCGATCGAGGCTGGCGCCACGCCGATTCACCCGCCCGCGGATCAGAGCTACGGATCGCGCGACGGTTCGGTGAAGGACGTTGCCGGCAACGAGTGGTATATTTCTACGGTTTTGCAAACAGGCGGGGAGAGGCCGCCCGAGCTTGTTCCGGAGGCGCTTCAAACGGTCACACCCTATTTGCATCCCGTTCGCAGTTCGGAGCTGATCGAGTTTCTGAAGAAGGCTTTCGGCGCAGAGGAGAGATACCTCGCGCAATCACCGGACGGGGTCGTGCACCACGCGCAGCTGCGGATCGGCGATTCCATGCTCGAAATGGGCGACGCGCACGGGCGCTACCAGCCGATGCCGGCGATGTTTTTTCTCTACACCGAGGACGTCGATTTGCTGTACGAGCGGGCGGTGAAGGCAGGCGCCACGTCGTTGCAGGCGCCCGCGGACCAGCCGTACGGCGACCGCGTCGGCGGCGTGAAAGACCCGTTCGGCAATCAGTGGTACATTGCCACGCACATCAAGGATGTTCCGTCCTGACGGAGCGAATTTCGTAGAAGGCGGGCGAATGAGCGAAAGCCAATCGGCGATTCGAAACATTTCCGACACCGCTTTGTGGGTTGCTGTTTATCGCGCCCGCGAGAGGGAGCGCCCCGATGCCCTCTTTCGCGACCCGTTTGCACTTGTTACGCATGGCCCAGAAAATTGTAAACCCCCAACTGGACGGGAGCGGCGCCTCGATGAAATTCGGCCCCGAGGAAGGGCCTCGTTTCTTTGAGCGCTATGGGTGGACGCCTGTCGATGTCCGTTCGCTGTTGAAAACGGCGTCCCGCTTGAAACGGCTGCCTTTTCAAATGCGCCTCGTGGCGCTACTGCCGGAGTCCAAGGGCAGGCAGGGTTCGCGTCCGTGGCAGGGTATTTGCCTGTTGAAAAAGCAATCAGCGGCTAGGCTGAAGTCGTTGCTGCGACTAGTACCGTTCCAACTTGTAACCTCGAATTTCGAAGAGCTGCGAAGCGAAGGATTAGTAGTTCCTAGAACCCCTCAGCTATGTGGCTCAAAAAGTTGGAACGGCACTAGTTGTGGTGGAACTTCACGTCGAGAGCTTCGTGCATCACGGGGATGCGCAGGTTCTTTTTTTCGTAGGCGGCGATTTCGGGCTCGTGGACGAGGGTGAGGCCGATGTCGTCGAGGCCCTTCAGCAGGCACTCCCGGCGAAAGGGATCGACGGTGAAGGAATAGCGCAGGCCCTTGTCGTCGGTCACAACCTGCTGCTCGAGATCGACGGTCACTCGATAGCCTTCATTCTGCTCGGTGCGCTTGAAAAGCTCGTCCATCTGCTCGTTCGTGAGCGTGACGGGCAACAGGCCATTCTTGAACGAGTTGTTGTAGAAAATGTCCGCGTAGCTCGGCGCGAGAATCGCGCGAAAGCCGTAATCGAGGATCGCCCATGGCGCATGCTCGCGGCTCGACCCGCAGCCGAGGTTCGCCCGCCCCAGCAGGACGCTCGCGCCCTTGTAGCGCGGCTGGTTCAGGATAAACTGCGGATTCGCCTTTTCACCTGGCAGGTATCGCCAGTCGTAGAACAGAACACGACCGTAGCCTTCGCGCGTCAATAGCTTCAGAAACTGCTTCGGCACCATCTGGTCCGTATCGACGTTCACGCGGTCGAGCGGCGCGACCATGCCCGTGTGCTTGGTGAAAGGGTGCATCGCTATTCGGCTCCATCCACGGTGGACAACTTGCGGACGTCCACAAAGTGGCCTTCGATCGCCGCGGCCGCGGCCATCACCGGGCTTACCAGATGCGTCCGGCTGCCCTTGCCCTGCCGGCCTTCGAAGTTGCGATTCGAGGTGCTGGCGGAGCGCTCGCCGCTCGGCAGCACGTCGTCGTTCATCCCGATGCACATGCTGCAACCGGCGTCGCGCCATTCGAATCCAGCATCGCGGAAGATCTTGTCGAGCCCTTCTTTTTCCGCCTGGAATTTCACGACGCGCGAACCGGGGACCACGAGCGCCTGCTTCAGCGATTTCGCAACGTGCTTTCCGGAGATGACGCGAGCGGCCGCGCGCAGATCCTCGATCCTCGAATTCGTGCACGAGCCGATGAACACGCGATCGACCGGGATGTCTTCCATGCGGGTGCCCGGCTTCAGGTCCATGTAGGCGAGCGCGCTCTCGGCGGCTTTGCGGTCGGCGGGATTCTGGAACGACGAGGGGTCGGGCACGCGGTCCGTCACCTGCGTTACCATGCCAGGATTTGTGCCCCAGGTGACCATCGGCGCGAGGTCGTCCGCGCGCAGCGTGACCGTGTCGTCGTACTTCGCGCCCGGATCGGTGACGAGCGATTTCCAATATTCGACCGCGGTCTGAAAATCCTTGCCGCGCGGCACGAAAGGCTTGCCTTCGAGATAGGCAAACGCCGTGTCATCGGGCGCGACCATGCCCGCGCGCGCGCCGCCTTCGATCGTCATGTTGCACATCGTCATGCGGCCTTCCATCGAAAGCCCGCGAACCGCCTCGCCCGTGTATTCGGCCACGTGACCGTTTCCGCCGGCGATTCCGATTTTTCCGATGATGGCGAGGATGATGTCCTTGGCCGTGATGCCGCGCGGGCGCTTGCCCTGTACGTCGATTTTCAGCGTCTTCGATTTGTACTGCGAGAGGCACTGCGTGGCGAGCACGTGCTCGACCTCGCTCGTGCCGATTCCGAACGCGAGCGCGCCAAGCGCGCCATGCGTGGACGTGTGGCTGTCGCCGCAGACGATTGTGCAGCCCGGCTGCGTGATCCCCAGTTCCGGCCCGATCACGTGCACGATGCCTTGATTGCGGCTCTGCATGTCGAAAAGGTTGATTCCGGCTTCCTGGCAGTTTCGCGCGAGCGCCTCGAACTGCGCGACGGCGTCGGGATCGAGCAGTGGGAGCGCGCGGTTTTTTGTCGAGACGGAGTGGTCCATCACCGCGAAAGTCAGCTCCGGCTGGCGCACTTTGCGCCCAGCGGCTTTGAGACCCGCGAACGCCTGCGGAGAAGTCCCTTCGTGGATCAGATGGCGGTCGATGTAGATGAGCGAAGGCTTTCCGGGTTCTTCGTGGACGACGTGCGCGCACCAAATCTTTTCGTAGAGCGTGCGAGGGGCCATGAGCTAAATCGGCCTCCTTGGATTCACGTGAGGCGTTGTGTTCATGTTGCGAGTATTCTCCGCTGACGCCCAGAAGTCCAATTTATAATTGTTGTGATAGATATAAATTTCCTTGTGCGCGAGAAAACGATCTCCGCGAGTTTGGGCAGCACCCAAGCCCTTGAAACAAGCTAGCACGACGCACAAAAATTGCAAGCGCGCGCCCCTGAGGATAAGGGGCGTGTCTCCGGCAAGCCGGCTTAGAAAGAGTTAAGATACTCGGATCGCTGCCGACCAGCCCATCCTCGTAACCTCACGCGAACGTAGAAAACACGAGTTTCTATTGGCGCGATCACAGTTCTGATCTTCTGTCGGCTGATTATCTGCGGATAATTCGTCGGCACCTGAATTCTGGAGGCGTCTATTTTTACAACACGACCGGCTCCGATGATGTCGTGGCGACGGGCCTGCGAGTTTTTCCGCACGGATTGCGCGTCCTAAACTTTCTTGCGGTCAGCGATTCACCGATTGACTTGAACAAAAACAGGTGGATTTCGATACTCCGGCAATACAAAATCGATAATCGGCTGGTTTTCAATCCAGCTGAACCGAAGACTGCGGACATGCTTGCCGGATATATGGCTCTCGCCGATTCCCTGGACGGGCCGCCGGCAGAAACTGGTTTTGAGACATCAGAATCCGAGAACGCACGTCTCGGGAATCGCTTGATTATCACAGATGACAATATGGGCTGGGAATGGCGTTAGTTTTGTAGAAGTCGCGCCGGCATCAGTTTGTGATCAAGAACGCAGAGAGGGCACGGTTCACTTAGCGTGAGGAACGCGACCGGCAAGGGAGAACGTATGCGAGCAAGGAGAACTCGGCGGCGGAGTTTGGCGATAACGGCGTTCGTCGTGGTGGCGGCGCTTGTGATGCTGCGGGGGTCCGGCAAGCCGCTCCAGAGCACGGCGAATGCGCCGAAGGCTGCTCCCGAGCAGAATGCGCCCGATCCCTGGGGCCTTTCTGAGACGGTCGAGCCGGCGGACCTCGTCAAGGAACTCAGCGATCCGATCCCTGCGAACCGCCCGACCGTGGTTTACGTCGGACCTCGCTTCCTCTACGATGGCGGACACATCCTTGGCGCTTCTTTTCACGGCCCTGGATCGAGAGAAGACGGAATCGCCGACTTGCGGAAATGGGCGCAGGGGCTGCCGCGCGCGGCGAATGTGGTCCTCTACTGCGGTTGCTGCCCGCTCGAGCGCTGCCCGAATCTGCGGCCCGCATTCGTCGCGATGCACGACATGGGTTTCACCCACCTGCGCGTGCTCCTGCTTACGCACAACTTCGCCACGGACTGGGCCGCCAAAGGGTATCCCGTCGAAAAGGGCAAGTGAACGAACCAGGGCAAGACCGGCCCGATCGGACATGATTTGCGGGAGGCGAACAATGCGCTGGAAGATGAGTTTGTACGTTTTTGCACTCGTGGGGGCCGTGATGACGATGATGACGGCAGTTTCCGCTCAGGATAATGGCGCCCCTCCGGAGTCGTCTCAGCCGGAAGCAAAGCCGGCACAACCAACGAGAATTCGGATCGCGGGCAACGTGACGGCGGCGAAGGTCGTGCAACGAATTCAGCCGGTCTACCCTCCGTCGGCCAAGGCCGCTCACGTCGAGGGAACCGTGATCCTCCACGCCATCATCGCCAGGGACGGAAGCGTCCAAAAACTCGAACTCGTTTCCGGCCCCGAGCAACTCGTGGATGCAGCCATGGATGCGGTGCGGCAGTGGCGCTATCAACCGACGCTTCTGAATGGCCAGCCCGTCGAAGTAGATACGACGATCCAGATCATTTTCACGCTAGGGAGCGGACAACAAACGACGCCTCCGGCGGGCGGTTCCGTGGATCCTCAGGTTAAGAAAGACGCTCTTCACCTTTTTGAGGTGATGCATCTCGCCGACCGAACCGCCGAAACTGAGCGAACGGTGTTTCAGACGCTCCGCCCGACGATTCTCGCGTCACTGCCTCAGACGCCGAATCGGGAAAAGATCGCCGATGCGTATGGCGACAAGCTTACCAGCCTGGTGAGATCGGAGGACTTTCTGGATCGCATGGCGGAGGTTTACGCCAAGTACCTCACGGACGATGACATCAAAGCACTCGGTGATTTCTATCAGACGCCGGCGGGCCAGCACTACTATGCCGTCATACCTCAGCTGTCGGGCGAGTCGATGCGCATTGGAGAAGAGGTGGCAGCGAAGAACCTCGCGAACATTTTCAAGGAGCTATGCCAGGAGTATCCGGAGTTGCAGGGAGCGGCGAGCTTCTGTCCCAAAGAGCATGAGAAAAAGAGCCTCTTCGTTCCTCCCGGCGGGAGGGTTCTCGCGGCGAGCGGGTGGGCAGGGAACGGCGCCTCGCTTACTCGTCAGTAGGCGACGGTGAAGCGCTTGCCAATGAACTTAGGCTTCTCGATCTCGTCGAGGAGCGCGACGGCGTAGTCCTCCGCCGAGATGCGGCTTTCGCCCTTGGCGTCCGCGACGAGCTGGTCCGTGCCGGTGCGATATTTTCCCGTGCGTTCGCCCGGCTGGATGAACGCAGCGGGGCTGAAGTAGGTCCAATCGACGCCGGCTTTGCTTGCCTCGGCGCGAAGCACCTGTAGCGCGTCGCGGTGCGCCGATGCGATGCCCTTCCACGCCGGAGGGAAATTCGGCGTATCGAGGAGCTGCACGCCCGGCGCAACCTCGAGGCTCGCGGCGCCGCCCACCATGATCACGCGGATTGACTTGCCGGTCTTCTGGTCTGCGGTTTTGATTCCCTCGATCAACGACCGGGCCGCCGCGACCACCTGTTGCGGATCGGTCTGTGGCGGGCCGTAGGCACTGACGACCACGTCGTATCCGGCCGCCGCTGCCGCGACGCTCTCAGGCTTCAGGATATTGCCCGCCTTGACGGTCAAATTGGGCCGCTTCTCGGCGATTTTCGACGGGTCGCGCGCAATGGCCGCTATCTTGTGCCCGCGTGAAAGCGCCTCATTCAGGATGCGCTGCCCGATCATGCCGGTGGCTCCAAAGAGTGCAATGTTGCTCACAGGGACTCTCCTTTTGCGATGACTGTGCCAGTCTCCCGCGATTGGATGGTGCGACTGCCAGCTACGATTCGCCCCCACGCACTTTTTCGCGTGCTAGAATCGCGGATTCTTTTCGGGACACATGCGACCGTGTGCGCCTCCAGCCAGCATTCGACGAATTCGGCGAACGCCTCCATCAGGCCGTGCCCGCTGTGCGGCGCAATGGACCGGAAGCTCCTGGCGCGCCGCGATCAGTGGCATATCGTCGAATGCACTCGCTGCCGCATGGTCTTCCTCGGGAGCGAGCTTCCCTACGCCGTGCAGGCCAAGGATCACGACTGGGTGGAAGAATATACGAAGGAATCGTCGCGGCGGCAAGAGAAGCAGCCGCTCATGATGTTTCTCTCGCGCGGCACGCGCTGGCTTCGTCCCGAACCGACCGGCCGCCTGGTTTCTCAGACGCTGCGCTGGAGAAGGGAGGGGAAGCTCGTCGATTTCGGTTGCGGCGACGGACGCTTCCTCGCACTCGCGTCGAAGTATTTCGACGTAACGGGCATCGAACTGAGTCCCCGCGACGCGGAGCTTTCCAGAAAGCGAACCTCACCCGAAAAGATCTTCGAAGGGCCTGTCACCGAAATCGCCGAGCGCGTTTTGCCGGAGCAGGCATTCGACATCGTGACCCAGTTCGGTTACATCGAGCACGAGTGGCAGCCGCTCGCGGGGTTCCGCGCGGCCTATCGCCTCCTCAAGCCGGGGGGCATTACGATCATCAAGACGCCGAACTACGCGAGCTGGAACCGCCGCGCGATGGGCATCGACTGGTGCGGGTATCACATTCCCGCGCACTGCAACTATTTCACGCCGCGCACGCTCGGCAGGATGCTTCGCGAAGCCGGCTTCGAGCCTCTCCCGCGCCCGCTTCTCGACCGGCTTCCCACAAGCGACTCGCTCTGGATGGCTGCTCGCAAACCGACGTAGCATTTCCGCGGATCGGAACAGCCCTTGGTGTTTTGCGGGTGTAAAATAAAGCGGACTTCGCGCTATCGAAAAGAATCTCCAGGCGGCAAACATGCGGAGAAACAGCAGCGTTCTTGTTGCGCTTGTTCTTTGCGGGTTACCTCTGGTGTCGGCGCGCGGCGGTGACGACCCGCAGCGATCATTCCCACTTACGCCCGGAACGTATTGGATATATCGCGGACTCGTGCGATCTTCCGTGCAGGGCTCCACTATTGGAAAGGTGACGCCCGTGACATGGAAGATGTCAGTCGTCCGGGTCGTTCAACGGAACGGTGTGGTCGCGGTGGTTATAAGCGGATTTCCGGGTGATTTGGATTGGTCGGACGGTGACGCAAAACCGCAGCTGTCTATCTTGATCCGCACTCAAGATGCGAAGTTCTATTTGAATTCTCCCACCGATGGCGGCGATACCCTCCGGCAGCTCGATAATCCGACGTATCCGCTGGGAGATCTGGTCAATGAGGACGACTGGTTTCTGCAACTGCCGCTTGCCGAGGGAAGGAAATTCTGCGACCAAGAAGCCATGGAGCGAGACGACGGACAGTATTGCTGGGTTACGGGACCGCCTCATCCGGCAGCTCTCGGCGGGGCGAAGGGTGTCGCTCCGGGGAAGAGGGTGGCGTACAGCGTCGAATACATGACCAATCCCGACGACGTCGAGTTCGACTTCGTGCCCGGCGTGGGCCTGACGAGTTACGGATATCACCATCACGGAACAATCGCCGACACCGAATTGCATCTCGTGGAGTTTCATTCCAGCAGTGACTCGGGCCACTGATTCGTGACTCAAGAAGGATTGGGCTCCGCCTCTCCCGCGTCCGCTTCTCGACCGCCTGCCGACCAGCGACTCTCTCTGGCTTGCGGCCCGCAGGCCCGCGTAGGCGTTTCTTGTTTTCTTCCCTGTACTTCGTTCTTACGTTTGTTCGCTGTACTAAAACTGTACTTCGTCGAAATTGACGGCGGCGCGCGAGTGGCCTAGAGTCTCCCCGAAAATTTGCAGCCGAATCTCGGGGGTTTCAATTCGGCGCGAGCGCGGCAAAACAGTTTCAGCCTCAGGTTAATTTCCCGGCCTGTTAACCGTAAGAAGCGGTCGCCGGGGTGTGTCTGTTTGCCAGCGCGAGGGAGCGCACATGGCGAAGAGTCGGAAGTCAGTCTTGATTGCGGTTGTGCTCGTCGGTCTGTCGACGGGCGCGGCGGTGCTTGGCCAACGGCGGCAAGATAGTCCAAATTCGGGCGCGCGGGACCCGGGTGTGCGTACGGGCGCAATTGGGGCCGGTCAGCCCCTTGCGAGTCTTTCAGAGACTACCGGCGCGCCAGAATTTTTCAACGACGGGTTCGCTCGCTTTCAGGAAATCGAAACTGTGCAGGGCGGCCCGAACACCGGCTTGGGACCGCGCTTCAACAGCAACCAATGTTCAAGTTGTCATGCACAACCAGCCATTGGAGGCACCAGTCCCAGTGCGGCGGTTTATCCGAACATCGGCCCGAATCCGCAAACTCTGGTTTACAGTTTAGATGGCGCTCAAAACACCCTACCGTCCTTCATTACGGCGGACGGTCCAGTGCGGGAAGCTCGCTTCTCATTCTTTCTGAATCCAAACGGCAGCCTGAGCAGCAATCCAGATGGCGGCGTACACGATCTGTTCACAATCCAGGGCCGCAGTGATGCGGGTAGTTGCAAACTCGCCCAGCCAGATTTCGATAGAAACTTACAGTTGGGGAACGTGATCTTTCGAATTCCCACGCCGTTATTCGGTACTGGATTGATCGAAAACATCTCGGACGAAACGATCCTCGCTAATATGAACGCGAACTCCGCCGCGAAACAGGCGCTCGGAATCTTCGGGCATCCCAACCATAACGGAAACGACGGCACAATTGCGCGCTTTGGCTGGAAGGCTCAGAACAAATCGCTCGAGTTATTCGCCGGCGAAGCGTACAACGTGGAAATGGGCGTCACCAACGAGCTGTTCACCAACGAGCGACCCAGCCCGGACGAGGAATTGCACGGAGGGCTTCCGGCGAGCTGCCTATTGAATCCGACGCCGGAAGACAGCACCAACTTCACCGTATCGGCGCTTCCCGATCCGGAAGCGTACCTCGCCCAAGTCCCCAGCGATATCGTGCAATTCGCGATGTTCATGCGGTTACTGGCGCCCCCTACTCCGTCCGTTACCGGCATCCCGGGCAACCCTTCGCCTCAGTCGATCGCGAATGGTCGTCAGAGCTTTATCACCGCCGGATGCAACTTGTGCCACACACCAACCCTGCAAACGGCGACTTCATCTTTCACTGCGGGGCTGAACGATCAAAGCGCGGCCCTATTTTCAGATTTGCTCGTTCACCACATGGGGACGAGGCTCGCGGATGGCGTCTCCCAAGGAACCGCGGGTCCGGATGAATTTCGCTCTGCGCCTCTGTGGGGCATCGGACAGCGCATTTTCTTCCTGCACGATGGCCGCACGACGGATCTTCGCGATGCCATCGAGGAGCATGCGAGCCCGGGCTCGGAAGCAAATGCCGTCATCCAGAACTACAACAATCTCACTTGGCAGCAACAGCAGGACCTGCTCAATTTCCTGCGCTCGCTATAGAACCGGCTCGCTGGGAATGGGAGCGGTTTGCGGAAAAAACGACGGGCGGCTTCGCTACTTCTAGAAGTGCGGCATCACTTCCTTGGTGAAGAGTTCGAGCGAGCGGACGCTTTCTTCGTGGGTGAGATCGCCGTAGGCAAAGCGCGCGACGAAGTAGTTGGCTCCGCATTCCTCGAGTTGCGCCTCGATCTTCGCACGCACGGTCGCCGGCGTACCCATGATAATCGTGTCCGTCTTGCGGTGCGTCACTTCGTCGAGAACCGTGCGCGCGACGCCGTATTTACGCCACAGATAGGTGAGCTTGTCCATGAACCCCTGGAGCCCAAACATTCCCCGTTCTTCGGCCTGTTGGTCGCTTTCGCCCAGGTAGAGATGCCGCGTGATGCCGATCTTGGGCATCGTTTCGTGTTTTCCGGGGTGCGCCGCGTTCCATGACTGCTTGTATGCCTCGACGACCTTGCGCGCTTCGTCCGCGGGCAGCAACGAGACGACGCTCGTGTTCTGGCGCGCCGCTCGCGCAGCGCTTTCCGGGGTATTTGTGGCGTACCAGAGCGGCGGATGCGGCTTTTGCAACGGCTTCATCTCGATCGGCACGTTCGTGAAGTTGAAGTACTTGCCGTGGTAGTCGACCGTGTCCTTGGTGAGCGCCGCCATCAACACTTCCACAGCTTCGCCATAGATGGCGGGCGCCTCGCGTTCGCTGACGTTGTAAAAGCCCAGCTCGACGGGAGAGACGCCCCGGCCGGTCCCGATCTCGAATCGTCCCTTCGTCAAATGATCCAGCATGCAGATTTCGGCCGCCAGGCGCAGAGGGTTATAAAGAGTGGCGATCAGAACCAGCGGCGCGAATCGAATTCTCTGCGTGATCCGTGACGCCGCTGCGTAGAAGATCAGCGGGGAGGGAGCCAGCCCGAGCGGGGTGAAGTGGTGCTCGGTGACGTGGAACGTGCTGAAGCCGGCCTTGTCGTAGAGTTCGAGCAGCCTCAACCGGCTGTCATAAGTCTCGTGGACCGGCCGGTCCTGCCTATCCACATGGTCGACGACTCCAAATTCCATTTTCATCCGTGGGCCTCGGTAAATCGCTTCGGAGCGCCGACAACTCTACCCGCGAGTCCCGGCTTTGGCAAACTCTGCGGGCCTGGGGAGGGTCGGAGAAGCCTCGACGCCAGTCGCGGCATCCAACCCCTGTGCCTTGGCGACAACGGCACCCAAATGGCCGGTCCGAACTTTGCAGGATTCCGAGGGGTGCTATAATCACAAATTACCTACGGCCGCCAAAAGGAGTACAAGGATGGGGATCCAATTCAGGGAGCTATGGAGCTGGGTCAGACGCCGCAAAGTGTTTGCGTCCCTCCTCGTAGCCGTCACGTTGGGCATCGGCATCATCGTCGGTTCGGTGGTTTCGGGACGCGCGCTGGCCACTCGCGCGCAAGCCCCCAACGGCGCTTCGTTGCTCGCGATTCCCGATCCAGTGTCGCTGTCGGGTGCATTCTCCAGCATTTCGAGGAGCCTCGGGCCCGCGGTCGTCAACATCTCGACCACGCAAGTGATCGAAAAGCCCAAGGGCGGTGGCAAGACGCCGCGCGGTTCCGACGATCCTTTCCAAGATTTCTTCGACCGCTTTTTCAACTCCCCCGATGATGGGCCGGATGCCGAGCGCAGCTTGGGCTCGGGCGTCATCGTCGACAAGAAGGGCTTCATTCTCACGAACGACCACGTGATCGACGATGCCACCAAGATTCAAGTCAGCCTCGACGGCGATGCCACCCACTACAACGCCCGCGTGATCGGCACGGACAAGGACACGGACCTCGCGGTCATCAAGATTGAAACCAACCATGACCTACCCGTCGCCAAACTCGGCAACTCGGATGGCGTGCAGGTCGGCGACTGGGTCCTGGCCTTTGGCAGCCCGTTCGGCCTGAATTCCACGGTCACCGCCGGCATCATCAGCGCCAAGGATCGCTCCAACGTCGGCCACCAGTTCCAGCGCTTCATCCAGACCGATGCAGCGATCAACCCTGGCAATTCCGGCGGCCCGCTCGTGAACCTGGCGGGCGAGGTGATCGGCATCAATACGGCGATCTACACCGGGAGCCGCGGCTTCGAGGGCGTGGGCTTCGCTCTGCCGTCGAACACCGCAATCACGGTTTACAACGAGCTCGTCACTTCCGGAAAGGTGATCCGCGGTTCTATCGGCGTCACGTTCCAGGAAGAAAACAGCAACAATCCGATCCTCATGAAGGAGCTGGGCGCGCCGTACGGCATCGTGGTCGAGGCGGTCGAGCCTGGCAGCCCGGCTGAGAAGGCGGGCTTGCAGCCCGGAGATGTGATCACCGACGTCAACGGCCAGGCCGTGCACACCGGCGCCGACCTTGTGAACCCGATCGCGCAGACCCCCATCGGCCGATCCGTTCAGCTCCGCTACGTCCGCGATAAGCAGGCGAAGGAACTCACGCTGACGGTTGCGGACCGCTCGAAGATCTTCCCGCAGACGGCCGCGAACACGGAAGAACAGCCCGACCAGGGCGAGCAAGCGGATCTTTTGGGCTTGCACGTGGAGGATCTGACGGCGGATTTGGCGCACAAGCTGGGTATGGGCAAACTGACCGGAGCGGTTGTCACGCAGGTTGAGCCGGCGAGTTTCGCCGAGGACATCGGTTTCGCGCGCGGCGACGTCATCACAGAAATCAACCACGTGCCGGTCACCTCGCAGGCGGACTATCGTGCGCAGATGTCGAAGTTGAAGCCCGGTCAGGACGTGCTCTTCCGGATCGCGCGGCGTTCGGATAGCGACCGCATCCTGTCGCTCTTCCTGGCAGGGGCCGTGCCATCCGCGCAATAACCGCATGCTTCCGCAGGGCGGCCTTGGCATCGCGCGCTTTGGGCGTTGCCTTATAGGTCAGGCCTCGCGGCGCCCTGCTTGAGTCGCGAGCCCAAGTCGCGATAATGGAAAGATCGCTCGGAACGGGGGCGGTAGCAGCAGAGAGCCGGGCGTCCAACAAGCAAGAGTGAAGACACAGATCAAATCGTTGGCTATTGCCGTGTCTCTCGCGTTTGCATGGGTGTCTGCGCTTGCGGTCGCCTCTCCGGCTCATGCGCAGCAGGCAAGTTCGTCTTCAGCCGCCTCCGCAGCACCCCAATCATCGACCCATAAGAAGCCCAGGAAGAAACGGCGTTCGGCGCGCCAGAACATGCAGAAGGCGCCCACGGCGGATCGCATCTCCGAAATTCAGTCCGCGCTCGCTCGCAGCGGCTATTATCAGGGCGACCCGAACGGCAGATGGGATCCCAGCACCGTCGCCGCACTGCAGAAATTCCAGTCCGCCAACAGCATCGATCCGACGGGCAAGCTCGACGCCCCAACTCTTCAAAAGCTCGGTCTCGGCTCTCCTATCGCTGGCGTCTCGGCTCCGAGGCCGGTGACTCCGAGCTGCTGCTCGATGGCACAGCCAAACTCGCCGCCATCGGGTGACAAGCCCGCGATGACGTGTTGCTCGGCTTCTCCGTCGCCCCAGCCGCAGTCGTCGGCGCCAGCCGGCTCGGCTACAAACACTTCTAGCAGCGCCGTGTCCGATCCGAAGTCCCCGCAGCGCTAGCCTTGCCTTTCTTGGCGGACGCCTCCAGACGGGCGTTGATGGCTCATGCTTCTTGATTGAAACCGCGTGTCGGCAATGCCTCTGCTGCCCGTCCGTCTCAAACGAGAAACCCATCAGGCCAGTGGCCTGGTACAATGCCAGCAAAAGTGCCAGTTATTTGGCTATATCTGGCGAGCAAGAACATGGACGCGCGGACCGACGGCGCAGCTGCGGCCTTGGGAGGACTGGCACGCGTAAGGAACACATCGCTCGCGCGATCTTTTGCAGCTGGGCAGGAATCGGTCTGCTGACCGCGCTATCTTGTTGCGGCGCGGTGTGCGCGCAAGGGCCAGCGCCCCCTCAGCAGCAACAGCCGCCCAATGCGCCTGTGGCTGTACCCGCGCAGGAGCAAACCCAACAAAACGCCACGCCCCCCTGCGTTCAGCCGCCGCCGCTCGTGAGCTGGCAGGATTACGAAGGACCATTCGCGAAAGCCGTAGGCGTGTTCGGGCGGAAGTTGGAACGCAAGGAGGTGCATCCGCCGCACTACAAGCCGGGGGCGAAGCTTTGTACCCTCGAAGTGAAAGACAAATTCATTCTGTTCGTCGGCGATACGATCGACCCGGTCACGTTCTTAAGCGCTGGATTCAATTCGGGGATCAGCCAGGCGGAAAACAAGGATCCTTCCTACGGGCAGGGCGCTGCGGGCTACGGCAAGCGTGTTGGCTTCAATCTCATCGATCAGGCCCAGTCCGACTTTTTCAAGGACTTTGCGTATCCTGTGATCTTTTCGGAAGACCCTCGTTACTACCGCATGATTCATGGCTCCTTCGGGAAGCGGTTCGTCCATGCGGTGGAGCATGTAGTCGTGGCGCACCGGGAAGATGGCACGGCGATGCCTAACTACTCCGAATGGCTAGGGACGACGAGCGCGATCGCGCTGGGTAACGTCTACCACCCGGACCACCGCCGCGGCTTCGCTCCGACTGCCGAGGGTGTTGGTTCCGCCGTCGGCCAGGACATCGGTTTCGACGTGCTCCGCGAGTTTTGGCCCGAGATCGCGCGCAAATTCAAGCTGCCGTTCCGCGATCAGAACGAGCCGCGAAGCCCAAGCGCGGATGCCGCTAAGTAAGCCCTGCACCCCAAGGAATCGCCAAGCCGGCAACGGAATAGACAAGAAGGGCCGGCACTACTGAGCCGGCCCCTTCTCTTTCGCGGACTTTTTTTAGTTTTCCCTGCCATCCCGCATGGCCGCGCTACTGGTGGTAGCAGTGCTGAGCTTCCCGTCATCGTTTTCGGCGTCGTTGAAGTTTTACGCGAACTACCCCCTTCCCAGTCGCGTTCCTTGGTGCTAGCGTGATTCAGGAGCCTTGGTGACTGGCACTAGCGGCTCCGAGGAGATGAATCTGTGAGGTCGAAGAAGGTTGCATTGGGAAGATCGGCGGTGGCGCACGACCGGGATGTCTGCTCAGGTTGCGGGACGCGCTTGGCCAATTCTACGCGACACTGCTTGCCGAGTAGAATTCGATCTAACTCGTTGAAAACACAGCACGGAGACACCTTCCACCCTTCAATGGAATCGGAGGTCAGGATGATCCGTTTCGAGGCTCGAATCCTTGAACCTTGCAGGAGCGGCGACCATGGCCACCGCATTTGCGCCTAAGGTCTTCAAGAACTTCATCAACGGTGAGTGGGTCGCGGCTCGCGGCGGCGAGGCCATTGAAGACCGCAATCCGGCGAACCAGGATGAACTCGTTGGAATGTTCCCTGCATCGACGAACGAAGACGTAGCTCTGGCGGTGGAAGCTGCGAAATCGGCCTACAACAAATGGCGCCTGACGCCTGCTCCCAGGCGCGCGGAGATTCTGTTTCGCGCCGCTGAAATCCTGGTCGCACGCAAGGAAGACTACGCCCGCGACATGACGCGCGAAATGGGCAAAGTTCTCGCCGAGACGCGTGGCGACGTGCAGGAAGCCATCGACATGACGTACCTGATGGCCGGTGAAGGCCGGCGGCAATTCGGCCATACCACGCCTTCCGAGTTGCCGAACAAATTCGCCATGGCGGTCCGCGCTCCCGTCGGCGTTGCCGGTCTGATCACGCCGTGGAATTTCCCGATGGCGATTCCGTCGTGGAAGGCCATGCCGGCGTTGATTTGCGGCAATACCATCGTGCTGAAACCTGCGGAAGATACTCCGCTTTCGACCTACAACCTCACCCAGGTCCTCGCGGAGGCGAGTTTGCCGCCGGGAGTTTTGAACGTCGTGTTCGGTGAGGGGCCGTACGCGGGCGCGCCGATCGTCAGCCATCCGGATGTCAATCTGGTCAGCTTCACGGGCTCGACGGAAGTGGGTCGCATCGTGAGCCAGGCCTGCGCGCCGACGTTCAAGAGATGCCATCTCGAAATGGGCGGCAAGAACATCATCGTCGTAATGGACGACGCGAACCTCGACCTCGCGGTGGACGGAGCGGTCTGGGGCGGCTTTGGCACGACGGGCCAGCGCTGCACGGCCGCGAGCCGCGTCGCCGTGCAGAAGGGCGTCTATCGCGAATTCGTCGAGAAGTTCGTGTCGCGCGTGAAGGCGCTGAAAGTCGGCGACGGCCTCGACCCGGCCACACAGATGGGCCCGTGCATCAACGAGCAGCAACTGGGTACCGTGATGCGGTACGTCGAAATCGGCCGGAATGAAGGCGCGAAACTCGTCACCGGAGGTCACCGGCTCGAAAGCGGGGCCCACGCGCGGGGCTGGTTCCACGAGCCGACGGTGTTTGTCGGCTGCGACGCCAAGATGCGCGTTTGCCAGGAGGAGATTTTCGGTCCGGTCGTCTGCGTGATCCCGTTCGATTCGTTCGACGACGCGCTGGCCATCGCGAATGGCGTGAGCTACGGTCTTTCCGCCGCGATCTACACGCGCAACGTGAATCTTGCTTTCCGCGCGCAGCGCGATCTAGAAACCGGCATCGTCTACGTCAACGCGCCCACGATCGGCGCTGAGACGCATCTCCCATTCGGCGGCACGAAGAACACCGGAAATGGACATCGCGAAGCCGGACTTGCCGCGCTCGATTTCTATTCCGAATGGAAGACGGTGTACGTCGACTATTCCGATCGTCTCCAGCGTGCACAAATCGACAATTCCTGAATGGCGGAGAATTTCTTCCATGATCCGACAGTCTAATTTCGCGCTGTTGCCCGTGCTACTCCTGGCATTTCCCTTGGCGCTCGCCGCGCAATCATCTGATTCGCGCCGCGCTGCGAGTTCCGCGCCGTCGTCCGTGATTGTCGCGGCGGCCGAATGTTCCGGTTTCGGTGCAGACGGGGGAGGAGGTTCTGTCGAGGCCGCGCCAGCGAAGTCCGATCACGGTTTCGATCTTGCGAATCTCGACCGCTCGGTCTCGCCCTGCGACGACTTCTATAAATTCGCCGACGGCGGATGGATGAAGAACAATCCCATCCCGCCAGCCCGCTCCACCTGGGCGACTTACAGCAAACTCATGGATCAGAACGAAGAATCACTGCACGGGATTCTCGAAGAAGCCGCGAAGGATAAATCCGCCGCGCCCGGCTCGAACCGGCAGAAGATTGGCGATTTCTACGCGAGCTGCATGGACGAAAGCGCGATCGAAGCCGCGGGGCTGAAGCCCCTCGAACCCACGTTCCAAGAGATCGCGCAGATCCAGGACATATCGGGCCTGCAGGCGGAGATCGCGGGTCTACAACGCCAGGGTGTGGACGCTGTTTTCGGTTTCGGCTCCGTACAGGATTTCAAGGACAGCACGCAGGTGATCGCCGCCGCCGGACAGGGCGGCCTTGGCCTGCCTGACCGCCAGTACTATCTCGATGACGACGATCGCTCGAAGCAGCTTCGCAGCGGTTACATCCAGCACGTGACGAACATGTTCAAGCTCATGGGCGAGGATGAGGAGACAGCCGATGCCGAAGCCAAGGTCGTGCTCGATATCGAGACAACGCTCGCCAAGGCTTCGACGAAGCGTGAGGATCTGCGCGATCCGGAGAAGAATTATCACAAGCTGACGCTCGTTCAGCTCGGCGAGCTTACGCCGCACCTTGCCTGGACGGAATATTTCAAGGAAGTGGGCGCACCCGACGTCTCGGCGGCCGATATCGGCCAGACGGATTTCTTCAAGGCCGTGGACGCCGCGCTCGTTTCCGTGCCACTGGATCAGTGGAAAGTCTATCTCCGCTGGCACGTGATTCACGACGCCGCACCGGCTCTGCCCAAGAAGTTCGTCGACGAAAATTTCGACTTCTACGACCGGCAGCTCACCGGCGCAAAACAGATTCTTCCTCGCTGGCAGCGCTGCGTTCAGGCGACCGACAGCGAACTAGGCGAAGCGCTTGGCCAGTTCTACGCTCAGCGCTACTTTCCCCCGGAAGCGAAGGCGCGCGCACTCGCCTTGGTACACAATCTCGTCGATACGCTGCGCGAGGATCTCTCGACGCTCGACTGGATGAGCCAGGCCACACGCCAGCAAGCCCTGCACAAGCTCGACGCCATGACGCTCAAGCTCGGCTATCCGGATAAGTGGCGCGACTACTCGG
>Ga0187872_10000736_pt1 | contig 36026 bp, 28 predicted proteins | sample June2016WEW_16_4_FD_132973 | JGI IMG/M metagenome (GOLD analysis project Ga0187872, IMG submission 132973) | Peatland microbial communities from SPRUCE experiment site at the Marcell Experimental Forest, Minnesota, USA - June2016WEW_16_40 | ecosystem: Environmental > Terrestrial > Soil >...
AGAAGATTTCTTGAGATGGAAAAGACATCTGGATTCCGGCCTGAACCCTCACTACGTTCGGGTTCGCGTTAACACTTTCGTCCGGTCTTCGACGCTTCAAGTTCGCGTCCGATTGTTCATGAGAACGCGCCGGAATGACGAGATTAGGGTGTTCCGTTGAATCAAGCACGCCAATTTATGCAAGTAAGTACTAGAGAGGGTTGCCAAGCGGTCAAACGGGCTGGCCCAAGCAACAAAAAGATTACTTGACAATCGACCTACATCATAGCTTATTTGGACCTTAGCAGGGTGATGAAAAGGATTGAAGTTCCCACTTTGCAGTAAAAACCCTGTGGGGCCGTCACCCCGACGAAGGTCGGGGTCCAGTGTTTTGCTTTAAAAATCAAATAGTTCAAAAAAGCTCTGGATTCCGGCCTTCGCCGGAATGACGAAATCACCCGTCTTTTTAGGGCTCTTTTCCCACCGGAGAACCCTTTTTCAGCACCCTGTTAGAGGTGCATTTTCGGCATCAAAAAGACCGTTTGACTATACTGAGCTGTCAGACATGGCCGGAGCAGAACGAAAAATCCTGCCCGGATACGCTTGGCGAACCACAGGCCCGGCTTAGAGCTAGTGTAGCATTCCATAAATAATGCTATATCTCGGGCAGTATGCCTGTCACCCCAGCGGAGGTAGGGGGCTTTGTGCTTTAACTTATCGAAAAGACATCTGGATTCCGGCCTTCGCCGGAATGACGGGAACCGTTTCCGCTTCACCGTTCTAAATATCGAGGAACTTACGGGATGCTGCACTAGCATTTTGGGGTCCAAAAGGTGCTTTTAAGCCTTAGTAAAGCATGTGTTTTTAACATTTATCCTAAGAAATCGAGTTATTATCTTGGCCCGACCCCGTTCGACCTTTCATCTAAGGGGGTTGGACCTGAGTGTGCAGAGTCCATCTTCAGCGGCAGCGATGCAATGACGCCGGATTAGGTAGGCCTATGGGTTACTTGGCTTTATTCTATGAACTTGAAGAGCCCGGATCGGGGCATGATAGACCGAAATCCGGAATGGACTCAAACTACACGGCAGGCGGAGAAATGTTATGAGATCGTTGGGTAGAACCTTGACAATGTGTATGGTGCTGTGGTTTGGAGTTGCTGCAACGGCGATTGCAGCCGACATCACCGGAGCGGGGGCGACCTTCCCGTATCCCCTGTACGCTAAATGGGCTGAAGCTTATAAAAATGAAACGGGTATCGGAGTGAATTACCAATCCATCGGTTCCGGAGGCGGCATAAGCCAGATCAAGTCCAAGACTATCGATTTCGGTGCTTCGGACATGCCCTTGGAACCCGAGGAGCTTGAAAAGGCGGGTCTGGTGCAGTTTCCTACGGTCATTGGCGGTGTAATACCCGTTGTCAATCTGGAAGGTGTCAAACCGGGTGAAATCAAATTGAGTGGTAGGGTGCTAGCCGATATCTACCTGGGAAAAATTACGAAGTGGAACAACCCTGAAATAGTCAACCTCAATGAAGGCGTCAAACTTCCCGATAAACATATTAGCGTGGTGCATCGCTCCGACGCTTCCGGCTCTACCTTCACCTTCTCCAATTACCTGTCCAAGGTCAGCCCGGAATGGAAGCAGGCGGTGGGAACCGGCGTTTCCGTGTCCTGGCCGGCAGGCATGGGCGGGAAGGGCAATGAGGGAGTTGCGGCCTACATTCAGAACTTTTCAGGCTCTATAGGGTATGTTGAATATGCATATGTGCTCCAAAACAATATGACCTATACCATGATGCAAAATAGAGAAGGGCAGTTCGTCAAGCCGGATGCGAAGAACTTCCAGGCTGCGGCAGCGGATGCGGATTGGGCAAACTCCAAGGATTTCTATATAGTTCTTACAGATCAACCGGGCAAGGACACCTGGCCAATAAGCGGCGCGACATTCATCCTGATGCATAAGGTGCAGAAAGACCCGAAAACCGCCAAACATATTCTGGATTTCTTCACATGGGCCTATCAAAGTGGTGGTAAGCTGGCAAACGAATTGGGCTATATCCCCATGCCTGCCAGTGTTGTGGAACTCATCCACAAAGAGTGGAAAGCGGGGATTAATGGACCCGATGGCAACCCTATTTAATTTATTGAAGCCTGCGCGACCCAAAGAGGGCGGGCCGCGATAACTGAATAAAATTACGTAACTTTCAAGCACATCAAGCGAGCACAACGACTCCCGGGGAGGGCGATCATGCCCGCCCCGATCTCTTCAACCCAACCGAGAGCGTACTATCGCGATGGAAGGTCTAGTCCGGCAGACAATCAAATATCACGAGGCCAGCAAACATCATTTTGACAGGTATGCGCGCGGGCCGGGTTACCTTGACTGGGCATCCAAACCGGACCCTTTTCGGCGCTACCTGGGGGCGCCCCTGCACAGGCTTGCTATAAACCCATCGTTTACCGACCCCGACTACGATCTTGCTTTTGACTGCGGGCGCATCCCCCCGGTCCAATTGGATGTGCAAAGCCTCTCACGGCTTCTTTTCGACAGTCTTGCCCTCTCGGCATGGAAGCAGGCCGGTACGGAAAGGTGGGCCCTTCGGGTGAATCCTTCCAGTGGTAATCTGCATCCTACGGAAGGCTATGTGATCTTTGGACCGATGGCAGGGATGGATGAATCACCGCTTGTCTGCCACTATGCGCCCAAAGAACATGGGCTGGAACTGCGGGCACGGTTTCCGCTCGATTTGTGGGACGAGCTTATCTGCGGACTTCCAAGGGAAACGGTCCTGGTGGGGCTAACCTCCGTTCATTGGCGTGAAGCCTGGAAGTATGGAGAGCGCGCATATCGCTATTGCCGGCATGATATCGGGCACGCCATTGCGGCAGTCAGCCTGGCAGCCGCCGGTCTGGGCTGGAAGGCCGGATTGCTGGACGGCCTGAGCACCGAAAGTTTGTCTTATCTGCTCGGGGTCTTTGATCCGCAGGGTGCAGAGGCGGAAGAGCCTGATTGTCTTCTTGCAGTGTATTCTCAAAATGCGCCCCTCGTTTCCCCTTGCCCGCTGAATCCGGACGCATTAGCCGCACTCAGGACGCTCTCATGGAAAGGTAACCCGAACCATCTCAGTATGACCCATGTGGAATGGCCCGCCATCGACGAAGTTGCGTTGGCCTCTCGAAAGTCTCACTCCGGTGAGAGTACTTCCGAAGCCGAAGATCGGGTTCAAAATGGGAGGGAACCGCTCCGCGGTCCGGAACTCTCAAGTGGCCCCGGAGCAAATCACGGACGCATGGCAGGGCTTCGGCAAATCATTCACCAAAGGCGTAGCGCTGTGGCCATGGATGGCATCACTTCCATCCACCGCTCCTCTTTTTTCGAGATGCTCCTCAGAACCATGCCCGTCCCTGGGCGGATACCCTTCATGGCTCTCTGCTGGGAAGCCCACGCACACCTTGCCCTCTTTGTCCACCGCGTCGACGGATTGGCGCCGGGATTATATTTCCTGTTTCGCAACGTCCGGGAGAAAGATAAACTTCGCTCGGCAATGCGGGGCAGTTTTGTCTGGAAAAAGCCGGATTATTGTCCTGATGCCCTGGAGCTTTATCTTCTGGCCGAAGGCGACGTCCGCAAATCCGCCATGCAGATCTCCTGTTTTCAGGAAATCGCCGGCGACGGCTGCTTCAGCGCTGCCATGATTGCGGACTTCGAAGGTCCCCTGAATCGGGATGGACCATGGTTCTATCCCAGGCTCTTCTGGGAGTGCGGGATGATCGGCCAGGTCCTCTATCTCGAAGCGGAAGCCGCCGGCGTGCGCGCAACCGGCATCGGCTGTTTCTTCGACGATCCCACGCACGAGGTGCTGGGCTTGAAGGGGCGCTCCTACCAGGACCTTTATCATTTTACGGTCGGAGGACCCATCGAGGACCACCGTCTGACTACGCTGCCCCCTTATCCATTAGAACGCTAAAATCTTCTCCCTTTTCGAATCTTTTGATTAACGGTTCGCTGCAAACTTACTCTTTCGAAGTTGGCAAGATGTCGATACCCTGACCAGCCCTGTGAAGAGACGTTCAGGCGCTCTTGCTGCGTGTTGGATTTTACTTGCAACTGCACGTACATTCATGGATATGATTACATACACATGTCATCGCCATAGGGAGTTGGGACCTTGTTGATGCTTTAAGGCGCGAACTAGGCGTGAAGATAAAGGGGCGCCGGATTTCCGGAATGGATGGCGAACCCACGCTACGAGAGCCCCAAACCCGGCTTAGAGGTATCATTTTGGGGTCAAAGACGTGCTTTTAAGCGCTAATAACGCATGTATTTTTAACATTTATCCATAAAAACCGGGTTATTACCTTGGCCCGACCCCGGCCACCCGCAGGAAGCAGGACTGAGGACTGAGGGCCTCCGGCCCGGCGCTGGGCAATCTTGGAGTGGTGTTTCGTCGGGTTGTACGCGCCACTGAGGACTGAGACGGAGGACGGAGGAGCAGCAAGCAGTGAATAGTGAACAGTGAGCAGTGAACAGTGAGCGGTGAGAAATCAAATTCCTAAATTCCTCAATCCCCTAATCCCTCTATCCTCTTATCTGTGTCAATCTACCCCGCTACGCCCTTCATCCGTTATTCAGAATCCCTAAATCCCTAAATTGAAGATTTTTCAATCCTGTTAATCCTGTCAAAATCTCTCAGCTCTTATCAAAGCACAAAGAACGAAACGTGCCGGCATCCTGCCGGCTCTTGCCCCCCGGTATATTCTGTGGTACGTTTAGAAGTATTATAGGAGGTACGATATGGGCAAGTTATTGAATATCATTCCGATCAGTGATTTGAGGCAGGATGCAGCTAAGGTTCTCAAGCGGATCAGGGACTCCAAAGAACCTATCGTGATTACGCAAAGAGGACGTGCGGCTGCCGTAATGCTCAGTGTCGAAACATATGAGCGATCCGAACGTGACAGGGAACTTTTACGCCTTCTGGCAAAAGGGGAAAAGGAAATAGACGCAGGCGAGGGGCATGACCTGGATTCTGTCCTTGCTGAGGCCGATGCACTCCTTGCGGAAGAACCATTGTGAGGGTCCACTTTACCCCGTCCGCCAGGATTCAGTTTCTCTCCGCACTCGCCTTTATTCGCCGGGATAGCCCTCCAGCGGCGGTCCACTTCCGCGACCGAGTTGCAAAGGTATTGCGGAGGCTTGAAGAATTCCCGCAATCGGGAAGGGTGGTGCCGGAGTTTCCAGAGCTACCGTTCCGGGAAGTAGTCATCTCACCATACCGTTTCTTTTACCGGGTCAGAGAGCAGATCGTCTGGGTTGTGGCGGTCTGGCATGGTGCACAGGTTCCTGAGCAACCAATGCCCTGAACGCCCAACTGTCAAGTTGCGTTCAAGATAAGGTGATTTGGGAGGGCATTAAGCCCTCCCCGGCCTACCTAGGGGCAGATCGGCAGGGGCGGGGTTAATCCCCGCTCGATCTTGAGGCTTCGCCATGCGGACGCGCGGTGGACGAAGTGGACATGGTGGACGAGGTGGACCTCCGTCATGCGCACACCCTGACGCTCTGTGGACGAAGTGGATATGGTGAACGAGGTGGACCTCCGTCAGGCGCACGTCCGGACGCTCGGTGGACGCCGCCGCAGCGCCACGTAGATTTCGAGGCCCGCCATGTATGACTTGATACTTTCTTGAACGCAACCTGGTATTAGAACAGCGTATCAGCGCGCTTGAAGAAAGTATCCGGATGGTGATGGCCGGCTTCCAAAACCCATGATCGCCTTTTCGCGGCTTCGCGCGAAACCTTCCGTTTCCATCTCAAAATCCCGGTACGAATTTCTATTTTCGGCGATCTCAAGTATAATGAGCCTCCTGGAAAAGGGGGCTGATGACATGATGGATATGGAAATGCAATCGGACGACAGGTTTTGCGCCGATATTTCCCTGCTTCAGTCGATTCTGGACTCCCTGGTTGTCGGAATCGTCTCGATTGACCTCGAGGGTGAAATCACCGTCTTCAATGAAGCGGCCGCCCGGCTCATGGGTGTTCCAAAGGAGCAGGCCCTGGGCAGACATCTTCTTGCCGTAATCCCCAACGCGGGCCTGATAAATGTGCTGAGAACGGGCGAGCCCGAGATGGGCCGCACGCAGTTGATCGGCCAGCGCACCGTGCTCACAAACCGCTCCCCGATCATTCACAACGGGGTGCTGATAGGCGCAGTCTCCCAGTTCCAGGACATAACGGAAATGGAGAAAATCTCGCGGGAACTCGACTCCACCAAGACGATCGTACGCACCCTCGAGGAAATCCTGTCGGGCGCCGGAGAGTGGATGGTGGTCGTTGACGCAAACGGCGTCATCACCATGATGAGCGAGCAATACGCAAAGTTCAACGGGTCCAGCCTACCCCAGGCCGTGGGACGGCATGTGACCGAAGTTATCGAGAACACCCGCATGCATATTGTGGCCCATACCGGCGTGGCCGAAATGGGGGAAAAGCAGACCATCAGAGGCCGGGAGCTGATAGTGAACAGGGTCCCGCTGATGGATGCAGACCGGGTGGTTGGGGCCTACGGACGTGTAGTTTTCAAGGACGTGGAGCAACTCTATGAACTCGCCTCCAAGCTCAAGGTGCTCGAATCGAAGGTAAAGTATTATGAAAAAGAGCTGACCCAGCTTCGTGGGGCACGCTATACCCTGGCCAGCATTGTTGGTTCCGGACAGGCGATCAGCGCCGCCAAACTTGAAGCCCTGAGGGCCAGCCGCACCGATTCAACGGTGCTTGTTTTTGGAGAAACCGGGACGGGCAAGGAACTTTTCGCGCATGCCATCCACGCCGCGAGCCAGCGTCGCAGCGGGCCTTTTATCAAGCTCAATTGCGCGGCCGTTCCCGGCGAGCTTCTCGAATCGGAGCTTTTCGGCTATGAGGAGGGCGCGTTCACGGGCGCCAAAAGAGGCGGCAAACCCGGAAAATTTGAAATGGCCCAGGGGGGCACACTCTTTCTCGATGAGATCGGCGATATGCCCCAGGCTATGCAGGTCAAGCTTTTGCGCGTCCTGCAGGAACGCGAGGTCGAACGGGTCGGCGGTACGGTGACCCGTCCGGTTGACATCCGCATTATCGCGGCAACCGCAAGTGCGCTGGAAGATCTGGTAAATGAGGGAAGCTTCAGAGCAGACCTATACTACCGAATTCACGTGATCCCGATTCGAATACCACCCCTCAGGGAAAGGCGGGAAGATATCGAAGCTATCGCCGATAACTTCCTGGCCCGGCTATCAAACGACACAGGTGAGATCAAAACAATGATTTCACCCGAACTTATGGAAGCTCTCAAATCCTATGGCTGGCCGGGAAATGTTCGAGAATTGCAAAACGTGCTCGAACGGGCCGCCGCTATGACCAGGGGACAAACGCTTTTGCCCGAACACGTTCCCGAGTACCTTTTGCGCTCAATCCCGAAGCTGCGAGCCGGCCTGGCGCCATGCACCCTTGCACACGCCAGGGCCGAGGCGGAGCGCAAGACCATTGTTGCGGCCCTCGAGGCTGCGGCAGGAAACAAGACAAGGGCGGCATCCATCCTGCAGATACATCGCGTGAAGCTCTATGAGAAGATGAAGCGGCACGGTATCCCGCATATATCCAATAAGGTACATGTACCAAATTAACTACACTGCGAGCGGAACCAGCATTGTAGCCTATTCCTTAACGCTGTAGGCCGTTTAGCCATTTCAGTTGTGTAACTTTTTAGCTACATTTTCTTGCACCAACGCTTCACTTGCCCCGTAAATCCTTTCCAGAAGCCACTCAAGGAACTTGGCACCGAATTTGCTCACTGGATTCTTATAAAAAAGATATTTAACGTCGGCTCCATGATTTCGCCCCCGTCCTCTGTTTATTGCGGAAAGGAAAGGCATGCTCGATATCAGGGGTTCGGTAGCTGTCATTACGGGGGGAGCTCAGGGAATCGGGCGGGCGCTCGGAGAATACTGGGTGGCCGGCGGAGGCAAGGTCGTGCTGGCCGACGTGTCGGAAAAGAGTCTCGAGGAAGCGAAAAAATCTCTGGAGAGTTTGGGGGGCGAAGCGGTTGCGGTTACCTGCAACGTCGTTAGCGAAGCCGATTGCTCATGGCTTGCACAAAGAGCGATCGATCTGTTTGGAAAGATAAACCTGGTTGCCCCGTGTGCAGGCATTACCAGAGACGGTCCGGTGCTCGATACGGACAAAGACAGTGGCAAAGTGATCGGGAAGATGTCGCTCGAGAACTTCCAGATCGTTTTGAACATAAATCTCACGGGTGTTTTCCTCACGGTCCGGGAATGCGTGGAACAGATGATAAACCATGACTGCCGGGGTCTGATCTGCCTCATATCTTCCACCAGTTCGCTCGGGGCGGCCGAACAGCTCAATTACTCATCATCCAAGGCCGCATTGTCAGTGGCGCCCAGGGTGTTGACCGCCGAGTTGTTCAGGCGCGGACTGGCCGGCAGGATTCGCTGCGTTGCGGTGGCCCCGGGATATGTCGATACCTCGCCGGGCGGAGCGACCATGAACGGGAAACCCGTCGGGAAGTCAGTGGACCAGGTCCCGATCGGACGTCTTATCGACCCTTACGAAATAGCGTCGCTGGTCGGTGAGCTTTACCGCAATGAGGCCCTTGCCGGGGATGTGTACTACATCCACGGCGGTTTGAGGCTGGGGTCGAAGGGCTAGCGGCGCAGGCGGGCTGGAATAACATGGCAAGAGCCGGAGGCTTCGGGGGAAGGAGGTGATACCGGGAGTTCCTCGCCACTACTTGAAAAATAATCAACGGAATACTTTCCATTTTGGGCTCAAAGCCAAACTAAAGATTTGCACTTGTACGGACCATTTCTAAATATTGACAGCCTCGAGGACTTACCCTCCACTTTAAAAGGAGTGCCTTTATGGATGTATTAGGGATTGTACTCAGTCTGTGTCTTTTGATGTTCATGGCCTACATGGGATTTTCGGTCATCCTGTTCGCCCCTGTTTTCGCTCTACTGGCGGCCTCTCTCCAGGGGTTGCCGGTCATGCCTTCCTACACGGAACTCTTTATGGCCAAAGCCGTGGTCTACGTGAAACTCTTTTTCCCAATATTCCTGCTGGGCGCGGTGTTTGGGAAAGTGATGGAAGACACGCTTCTGGCAAAGGGTATTTCGCATGCGATTATGCAGAGGCTTGGACAGAGGCATGCTATCCTTGCCGTCGTCCTGTCTTGCGCCATCTTGACCTACGGCGGTGTCAGCCTGTTCGTCGTGGTTTTTGCGGTCTACCCTTTTGCGGCTGCGCTGTTCAAAGAAGCCGGCATCCCCAAGCGTTTGATTCCAGGCTGTATTGCATTGGGCGCCTTCACTTTCACCATGGACGCCTTTCCGGGTACGCCTCAGATCCAGAATATCATTCCAACCAGCTTCTATGGCACTAATGCCTACGCCGCACCATGGTTAGGTTTAATTGGCGGGACACTGATTTTTATCGTCGGAATGGTCTGGTTGGAATTCAGGCGCAGAAAGGCAGCAGCAAGGGGGGAGGGCTACGGCCCCCATACTTTGAATGAGCCGCCGGCTGCCGAGGATGTGGTGCTGCCCAAATGGTACATTGGAATTCTGCCGCTGCTGACGGTCCTTGCTCTCAACTTTATCCTCTCGAGGGTTGTGACATGGAGCCCCGAGTCGCTCGCGCCGCTGGCCGACCTTAAACTCCCTCTCATGGCTGCCTCAGTGAAAAACGTGATCGGCACCTGGTCGTTGATCATCGCCCTGGTGGCCGGCATCGTCCTCGCCATGGCGCTGGGTTTCAAGAACATTCCCAAGGGGAGTGGAGGATTGCAGAAAGCCTTGAACGTGGGCGCCATAGGGTCTCTTCTAGCGATCATGAATACGGCCTCGGAAGTGGGTTATGGCAATGTCATTGCGGCTTTGCCCGGTTTCAAATCGATCGCCGCCTTTCTTCTGGGGATCAAGGTCGGAGTTACGCCGCTTATGTCGGAAGCTGTGTCCGTCACCACTCTGGCGGGCATAACGGGTTCGGCTTCGGGCGGCATGTCCATCGCGCTTGATCTCATGTCCAAAAATTGGCTGGCGTGGGCGAACTCGGTTGGACTTTCCCCGGAAATCCTCCACCGGATAGCCTCAATGGCCTCGGGCGGCTGCGACACTATGCCGCACAACGGAGCTGTGATAACCCTGCTTGCAGTATGCGGGCTAACCCACAGGCAATCATATGCGGACATCGGGATGATGACTTTAATCAAAACGTCAATGGTGTTTGTGATGATCCTGTTTTTCTCGCTCACGGGGATTTACTAGAAGCCCCTGTCCGGACCCTTGCCCGGGGATGCTGCACAGCTTTTGGAACGCAGCAATCCCCGGGGGCATTGTGAAAAGCCTCCAAGAAGGAACGCTCGGCGCCTTTGCAGAGCGGACTCCATCGATGGAGGCGTAAGAAAGGAGATTACCCATGGCAGAAATGGTCTCCAACACGGGATTTACCCATCCCATGCTCACACCTGTCCAGGCGATGCGCATGAAGAAAGGAAAGATCATTTCGGCGGAAGAAGCCGTCAGTCTTATAAGGGACGGTGATGTTGTCGCGACGGAAGGTTTCGTTGGAGCGGGCTTCCCGGAAGAGATCGTCATCCAGCTCAAAGAACATTTCTTGAGAACCGGAGGTCCCAGGAACCTGACCCTTATTTACGCCGCCGGGCAGGGGGACGGTAAAACCAGAGGCCTTAACCATGTGGGCATCGAAGGGCTGATAGGAAGAGTGATCGGTGGACACATTGGGCTGGCGCCCGAACTTCAGAAGCTGATCAGGGCAAACACGATCCTTGCGTACAACTTTCCTCAGGGTGTAGTCGCCCATCTTTTTCGCGATATCGCCGGGCACAAACCCGGCCACCTCACCTACGTCGGACTTGGGACTTTCATAGACCCAAGGATTGATGGCGGCAAACTCAATGAACTCACCAAGACAAAGGGAGAGGACCTGATCGAGCTGGTCCACATCGGCGGGAAAGAATGCCTTTTCTACAAAACCCTGCCCATCGATGTTTCGATCGTGAGGGGAACGACGGCTGATGAGGATGGCAATATCACCATGGAAAAGGAGGCCCTGACCCTGGAAGCGCTTGCCATGGCGATGGCCGCCAGGAATTCCGGCGGCATTGTCATAGTACAAGTTGAACGAATAGCAGATCGTGGGACGCTCAACGCCCGCCAGGTCAAAATCCCGGGGATCCTCGTCGACTGTGTGGTGGTAGCCAAACCCGAAAATCACTGGCAGACTTTCGTCGAGCCTTATAATCCGGCTTATAGTTGTGAGATCCGGATGCCCATGCAGTCAATTCCGCCTATGGAGATGGGCCCGAGGAAGATCATTGCAAGGCGGGCGGCTTTCGAGTTGATGCCTAACAGTATTGTCAATCTGGGGATCGGCATGCCGGAAGGAGTTGCCCAGGTCGCCAACGAAGAGCAGATAATCGAGCTTCTTACCCTGACTGCCGAACCTGGCGTCATAGGCGGGCTTCCCAACTCGGGAATCAACTTTGGCACGGGGACCAACATGGTTGCACTTGTCGACCAGCCTTACCAGTTCGATTTTTACGACGGAGGCGGTCTGGACATGGCGTTTCTTGGGGCAGCGGAAGTGGACAGGGAGGGAAACGTAAATGTCAGCAAGTTCGGACCGAGGTTCGTTGGACCGGGCGGATTCATCAACATCAGCCAAAACTCCAAGAACATTGTTTTTGTCGGCACTTTGACCGCCGGCGGGCTGAAGGTGTCGGTGGAAGAGGGCAATGTGAGGATCGAGCAGGAAGGCAAAGAGCGCAAATTCATCGATCAAGTCGAGCAGAAAACCTTCAGTGGCCGATATGCGGCAATGAACAAACTACCTGTGCTCTACGTTACGGAGCGCTGCGTCTTCAAACTCAGGGAAGAGGGACTGGAACTGGTGGAAATAGCTCCAGGAATTGACTTGGAGAAAGACATCCTGGCCCTTATGGCTTTCAAACCGATCATCGACAAAGAGCCCCAACTGATGGACCCGAGGATTTTTCAACCGGAGCCAATGGGTCTGAAAAACGATCTGCTGAGCCTGCCGATCGAGGATCGCCTAACCTACCATCCCGAGGAGAATCTTTTCTTTGTCAACTTCGAAAACCTGTATGTAAAGTCCTCCGAGCAAATCCGGAAAATCAAGGCGAATGTTGAGAGAATACTGGTGCCTCTGGGCAAAAAAGTCGATACGATTGTTAACTATGACAATTTCAACATAGCCCCTGATTTGATCGATGAGTATTCGGATTTGGTGAAATATGTCATGCGTTTTTACAAAAGCACTACGCGTTATACGACAAGCACCTTCCTCCGGATGAAACTGGGCGATGAACTGGCTAAGCGGGATGTGGCGCCCCACATTTATGAGACCAAAGAGCGTGCACTGCGCGCCTTGGCGCAAAAGAAAACATAAAGCTCTTTTGGCTTAACAGGGTGATGAAAAAGGGTGCTCTGGTGGGAGAAACGCCTGAAAATTGTGAATGACTTCGTCATTCCGGCGGAAGCCGGAATCCAGGCTCTTCCCCAACCAATTGATTTTAAAGCAAAAGACACTGGACCCCGGCTTTCGCCGGGGTGACGTCTATAGGTTTTTTCGCCCTGATGTGGAAATTCCAATCACTTTTCATCATCCTGTTAAGCATGCCCGATCGTATCCCGGCAGCGCTTTTTTTGCATGATGCCGGGCGGCGAGCCGGTAATACCAAGTTGCGCGGTGGACATGGTGGACGAGGTGGACCTCTGTCAGGCGCACGCCCGGACGCTCGGTGGACGCCGCCGCAGCGCCACGCAGATTTCGATGCCCGCCATGTATCACTTGATACTTTCTTGAACGCAACTTGGTATGATTGCGCAATTACTTGATTTTTTTGTGGTTTTCAAGGCGAAATTTTCTTGTCCAATTCGCGCAATCCGGAATATATAAGGCAGCACGCAGCACGACTGCTCCAGGCAGAAACGGACATGGAATGATTCGCAGAATACAAGCTGAGAACAGGCTGCCGGTAAATGTGGATCTGTTCTCACAGGGGGGTCCGGTTGGGGTTCGACTCGATCGATTGGGCAAAACTGCGCCGCTTCAAGTGGGTCCCTATTGCTTCGGCGGCCGCCTGGGTTGTGGTGGTCTGGATTCAGATAATTCTCCGGCCTCAAGGTGATTTTCCGCTCCACTTCGAGCTTGGCAGACGGCTCGTCAAGGGCGTTTTTATATACGAAGGCGGCCTCGACTACGTTTATCCACCCTTCTGGGCAATGGTCCACGCTCCACTTCATCTCTTTGGCATGCATGCTGCGCAGATCATCGTCTATCCTCTGGCCGTTGTCGCCATAGCGGCACTGTTCCTAACGCTACAGCGCCTCTCGGAACGGAGCATACCGCTTTCACCAGATGGTTCCTTCTGGTGCACAACGCTGGCCATCCTGCTTGGAAGCCTTTTTCTGGGGCGCGACCTCCCCGAGGTCGGAGTGAATACGGCCCTGGTCGCAATGTCCTGGCTGTCGGTTTATTTTTGGTCAAAGGAGCGCGATATTGCCGGCGGGGTGGTGCTTGGCATGGCGGGGGCCTTGAAGTGTACGCCCCTGCTCTTTGTCGCCTGGTTCGTTCTCAAGGGGCAATGGAAGATCGCAGCCGCAGCATGCGCAGCCTTTGCGCTCTTCACTCTAAGTCCGGTCCTGGTGAGCGGTCCCGACCAATATGGTCGCATAATGGAGACCTGGATTGCAAGTGTAGTCCGGGGAGTGGGCGGCCTCGACCCCTCCCGGGGTCCCCTGGGGGAGGAGAAGGTTGAAAACCTCTCGCTCCGACCCGCCCTCGCACGTTACCTTATGAATCTGCCATACGGGCACTTGGGCAGGCCGGAGACATCGGACGACCCCCGCCGCCCCAATAGTCCCCCCAGCCCGTACTATTACCAGTTCCTGGATTTGCCGGTTTTATGGGCGGGAACGGTGGTCCGCCTTCTTATGGCGGCTCTTTTCATCTGGATGGTCCTGCTGATGCGCCACCGGCCGGTGAGCCGCAATTCCATTGAAATCGTCTGGGAATGCGCTGCAGTATCAATCCTCATACTGCTCTTCTCGCCAATTACCTGGGTTCAACATGCTGTGGGGGTGCTGCCGGCCCTCTACCTGATCTGCCGCGCCGCTTTCGCCGGCTTCAGTCTTTCCCGCAGGCAGACTGCGGCGATGGGGGCCTATGCCATTTTCTGCCTGATCATGAGCAGGTCCTTTTTCGGTCGGGATTTTATAAAACTCGCAAACTCCTACCACTTGAAAACGTTAGGTTTCATTCTACTGTTGAGTGTCGTCCTGGCCTACCGGCGGCGCTTTTCGAACATGGAGAGGTCTAACGAGGTCAATTCCGGTGCGGAAAACCCGCAAAGTTTGCCCCGCACCAATCTCTAGGCCCCGCCAAGCGCACACCCGCCGGCGCATCACTGATCCCCGTCCCCGCGTCTGCGCGTCTCCCAAGTTCTTCCATATTTCGAATAGATATCATTCCGCGATAGAAGAGCGGATAGTTCTCTTCAAGGCAACGTTTTTGAAAAGCAGCGTCAATGGGACGCCAACCAGGGAAAAGAAGCCAAGGAGCCTGAAATTATCGATAAACGCCAAAAGAGTAGACTGGCCCAAAAGGATATCGTAGGTGGACCGGTAAGCTTTTCTCATCGCCGTAACGGGATCGCATTGAGTTGAGAACAACTCCGTCAGCCTGTGGAATGATTCTCGAAACGCCGGTTCATAGGGCGTGAGATGAGAGACCATCATCGACTGGTGCAGTTGAGCATGCCGGGCAAGCAAAGTGGTGACCACTGCAATGCCGATGCTCCCGCCCATACCCCGCATCAGATTATACAGGCCGGTTGCAGTCCCTATCACTTCATTTGGTAAGGACCCCATGGCAATAGTGGTCAGGGGAACGAAGATCATTCCAACCGCAAATCCCATGATAACGTTGGGCCAGATGACACTGCCAATGGAAATCTCAAGATTGATTTCACCCAGAAGAAAGCTGCCCAAAGAAAGGATGACGAAGCCGGCAATGATCATGATGCGGCCGTCGATTTTCCGCACGAACCGGCCTGCAAGAGTTACCGAAACGAGCGCACCCACTCCGCGTGGAGTAATCGCCAGTCCGCTTCCCAGTGCAGTGTATCCCATCAGGTTTTGCAGAAAGAGAGGCAGCATCACTAACGCGCCGTACAGAATGATCCCGTAGACCGTAGCCATAACGATCCCAACAGCGAAGTTGCGGTTCGCCAAAATGTGCAAGTCGACTATCGGCTCCCTGGAATTCAACTCCCAAATTACAAAACCCAGCAAACAGAGCGCAGAAGCGATAACGGCCAGCCACACCCAGCCGGAAGAAAACCAATCAGCCCTTTCCCCTCTGTCAAGAACCACTTGCAGCGCTCCGAGGCCGACAGCCATTAGAACAAAGCCAACGTAATCGACCGATCTTGGGGTTTCGGCCTGGATGTATGGAGGGTCCTCGATAAGCAGCTTAGTCAGCAAAAGGGCCAGCAGGCACACCGGTAAGTTAATATAAAAAATCCAGCGCCAGGAGTAATTGTCGGTAATCCAGCCGCCGAGAGTGGGCCCGACGACGGGGGCTACGATGACCCCGAGGGCATAGACCGCCATGGCTTCACCCCTTTTTGACTGCGGAAAGCTCTCGAGAAGGATGGCCTGAGATATCGGAAGCAACGCCCCCCCGCTCGCGCCCTGGATTACACGCGCGATAATCTCCATATCCAGGGTAACGGCAGCCCCGCTCGCAAGAGATGAAATCGTGAACGCGATCATACTGATTATAAGGAAGCGCCTTCGGCCCAGAAACTGGGCGATCCGGCCCGAAATGGGCAGTACAATGGCATTGGCCACCAGGTAGCTCGTGAGGACCCAGGTAGCTTCGTCGGCACTGGCCGACAGACTTCCGGCGATATGGGGCAGTGCGACATTGGCGACCGATGTATCCAAAGCCACCATGAACGTTGGCAGGACCATGGTGACCGCAATAAACCAGGGATTGACCTGTGGACGCCAATTATGGGCATTCGCCATAAGTTGTGCTTCATTCAGCCCTGAGGCGTTTTTTGATTAAGTAAATCCCGTCACGGATCGTAAGGAAGAGCTTTTCGGTCCGGCCGTCTGCTTTGACCAATTCGTTAAAGTCTGCAATTGCCCGGCTTTCGTCGTCTTTGGGATCGAAAATCCTGCCGTACCACAGGGCATTATCGGCAAGTATCAATCCGCCATTACGCAAAATCCTCATCGATTCTGTGTAATATGCGCCATAGTTTTGCTTGTCGGCATCAATGAAGACGAGGTCTGTTTTTGCATCCGGCAGGGTCTTCAGGACTTGCAGCCCATCACCTGTGCGCACCTCGATCTTGAAGCCGCTCGAGCTTCTGGCGAAGAAATCCTGCGCGATCTTTGCATAGTCAAGATTATGCTCGATGGTCAGGATGTCCCCGTCATGGGGCAGGGCCTCGGCCATGGCAAGGGCCGAGTAACCGGTAAAGGTGCCGATTTCGACGATGTGCTGCGCGCCGGACAATTGAACCATCAACTGCAAGAACCGGCCTTCGACCCTTCCTGTGAGCATACTGGGATAGGCTGTCCTTGTCAGCGTATAGTTCTCAATCTCCTCGAGGAGCGCAGACAGGGGCGTTGTATGATCGGCGGCATACTCTTCTGCCTCCTTGGCCACTATATCCATGAAGCAGTAAATGGAGGCCGATCTGTCCGCCTGCCTGGAACCTCGAGTATATTTTGGGCTCATAGGGTCCCCCTGTTTAGAGATCGTTGGCATGACGACGCGATATGCCAGCTATATCGCTTCAAGCACCTCGCCGTTCATAGCGGTTTCGAGGACTTGCACATAAGCGCGCACAACCGCTTCGACCGGAGTTCCGATCGAAGGGTCCATGTTGAAAGCCTTGAGTGTATCAACCACCCAATTCGGGCTTACGACGTTGATGCGTATGTGCCTGGGCATTTCCAGCGCCGCTGCCCTGGCAAAGCCTTCGATTGCCGAGTTGACGAGGCTTATCGCAGTTGAACCAATCATGGGCCTGCGGCTCAATATGCCGCTTGTAAGCGTGAACGATCCGTTATCGTTTACGTAGTCCATGCCCAGGCGCACGAGGTTTACCTGCCCCATCAGTTTACTGTTTAGACCAAGTGCAAAGTCCGCATCCGAAAGAGAAGTCATGGGACCAAACTTCGCAAGTCCCGCTACGCAGATCACGGCATCGACTCGCCCTGCCGTCTCGAACATCCTTGAAATGGATGTCCTGTCCGCAATATCGACCTTGATGATGGAATGGCTCAAGCTGACCGGGATCACCTCGAAACGGCTGCCGATCTCTCGCACAATAGCGCTGCCTATTGTTCCTGTAGCACCGATTACGATGATCTTCATGTTTTTATCCTCCGATGATAGGCTTATATGATAGTTAATATGTAATGATAAGAGACCCCGGAAAAATTTGGATAGTAAACCGAATAGAAAAGGGTTCTTAGCGAAAATAAGCATCCAGGGGGAAAGTTGGTCAAAATTATGCTGTTAATTTGTCCGAAATAAGTTGCATTTCTGAGATTATCGGTTACACTACTCGGGTGCCAATGGAGTAGGTAGTTTTGAGTTACGCAGGAAATCGATTTTTCACCGGTATTAATTGGTGCGGTTTCGGAGTAGCTCTTAGTGCCGCACCAAGAGAGCAGTGGAAAAAACACAAAATTTAAAGAAGGACAACAAATGGTGGAAGGTAAAGTAAAGTGGTTTAATGACCAAAAGGGCTATGGCTTTATTGAAGCTGACAGCGGACACGATGTCTTCGTTCATCATTCAGCCATCGAAGGCGAAGGTTTCAAGACTCTGAGCGAGGGTGACCGGGTCAGTTTCGCAGAAGAAAAAGGCGCAAAAGGGCCGAGCGCGACAAACGTAAGGAAGCTCTAATCAAAGCTTTGTGAAAGGCATTAACAACGAACGTTAACCGGAGCCACGAAAAGCTCCGGTTTTTTTGTGCCCCCCCGGTGCAGCAACCCAACGGAAGTTAATGTGGGGCAAGGTGATTTTAATGATTGGACCGCGTCTCAAGAGACGCGGTCCAACTGCTGCGGGCCGCCTTGAAACTCTTTCTTACTGCTTCTTGGGAAAAGCGGCGTCGAGGTAGTCGGCAATGGTGTTATCAATGAACTGTTCCGGCCCTACGTCGATATTGGTGATGTCCTTGGTAACCTGGCCGGTTTGCGTACCGCCCTTGCTGCTCGAAATATCAAATTCGAGCGTGAGGTACTTGACCACCAGAGGGGTATCCGACCCGCTTGCCGCTCCGGCGGCTGCTCCCCCGGCTGCTCCCTGAGCTGCTCCCTGCCCTCCACCACCTAATGCAAGCCCGCTCAGCGCACCGAAGACAGCTCCTACTACAGCTTTATTGCCCGTCTGCTTGGCAACGGTCTGGCTATTGTCCACCTGATTATACTTTGCGGTGACACGCACCTGGATAGCGGCGCGGGCCGGGTTGGCCGGCACGTCGTAGCCGTTGTCTTCCATATACTGGATGGTTTCTTTAAGGTAATTCAGATTACGAGGCAGTCCGGGGAAGTTGTCATTGGTGACCTGGAGACCGATTGATTTCTCCTTGGGTCCGGATCTGAAGTAGATCATGAGATCGGGCGGCGGAGTGTAGGCAGGCGGCTGTTTTGCGGCCGGCTTGTCCGATTGTGTGCCAAAGCTGGCCTGTGCATGGGAGGTTGCAGGCAAGCACAAAAGAGAAATGAACGCTGCTGCCAGTATGCAGGGAACCAGGGCTGCCTTGATCGAGGAACTCTTCTTCATTGCTTCTTTCCTTTCTCATTATTTTAGTCTGGGTAATGCCTTAAACGGGCAATAAAGATGCCGAGAGCGAAAAGAGAAGAGCGCAGACGAAACTCCTGCTGCTCTCCCTTCACTGCGGCAGTTTATTAAATCGTCCCGAAATGTCAAGATGAGGTTAAACCATCTGCCCCACTTCGGCCTCCACCTCTTTGAGCAGATCTCCGCTCTTCATGAGGCTCACTATCGTGTTGATATCATATGAGAGGATGCGGTCCCTATCCAGGTGGGGAACCACCTTGCGAACGGCCCTGTATGCAGCCAGAGTTCCAGCCCCCGGCTTAAGATTTGTGAAAAGGTCCAGGGCCTGGGCGCCGCACAGCAGTTCTATTGAGATGACGAATTGGGCATTTCTGACTACTTCCCTGCACTTGCGGGCGGAAAGAGCACTCATCGGCACAATGTCTTCCTTGTTTGCCGAAGTTGTGACGGAATCAACGCTTGCGGGATGTGAGAGCACCTTGTTTTCCGAAACAAGAGATGCCGCCGTGTACTGGGCTATCATGAAGCCTGAATTGAGCCCCCCTTCACTTACGAGGAAGGCCGGAAGACCGCTTAGTTGAGGATTTACCAGCCGCTCTATACGCCTCTCGGATATATTGGCAAGACCCGCTGCGGCCACGGCGAGAAAGTCGAGCGCAAGCCCGACCGGCTGGCCATGGAAGTTGCCTCCAAGCACAAACTCTTCAGAATCCGCAAAAATGAGAGGATTATTGGTCGAAGAGTTCATCTCGGTTTCCAGTACTCTTTTCGCGTAGGCAACGCCATCTTTGCTTGCTCCGTGAACCTGAGGGGAGCACCTGAGTGTGTAGGCGTCCTGGATACGACCACAGTCTTTGTGAGAGGATATGATCTGGGAGTCTTGGGTAATGCGCCGCATGTTGTGCGCGGCCGCCGCCTGGCCGGGATGAGGCCGCACCTGATGAATTCTGGGATCGAACTCGACCCTGGACCCCATGAGCACTTCAAGACTTATGGAAGCGGCAATATCGGCAAGTTTGCATAGCTGTGCGGCGTCGTATGCCGCGAGACCGCCGATAGCGGTAGACATCTGAGTGCCGTTAACCAGTGCAAGCCCTTCGGCGGCTTCGAGTTCGAGCGGCTCCATGCCGCACCGTGAAAGGGCCTGGGCCCCGGACATCCTGTGACCGTCGTAAAAGGCTTCACCCCGGCCTATCAGAACGAGGCACATGTGCGCCAGGGGCGCCAGATCTCCACTTGCGCCCACGGAACCTTTTTCGGGCACTGCAGGCACGATTCCACGGTTGAGCAGTTCGATCAACCTTAGAACAGTTATCAGCCGTACACCCGAATGCCCCCTTGCCAGGTCCTTGATACGAAGCGCCATCATCGCGCGAACCGTATCCGCGTCAAGCTCATCACCAACCCCGGCCGAATGGCTCAGCAGAATATTTTGCTGCAGCAACCCGGAAGCCTGCGCCGGAATCTTCACATCGCTCAGCGCCCCGAAACCGGTCGTCACGCCATAGATTATCCTGCCCTCCCGGAGCCATTTGTCGACAAGGGCCCGGCACTTGACAATCCGCTCCCTGGACTCCTTTGCCAGACGCACCCCGGCGCCCTGTGCGGCAACCGCCACCAGGTCCTCCAGACTCATTCCATCAACGCCCAGAACGATTTGTCTCATACCTAACTGACACCAGTCCCACGTCCGGTACCACCCCGGATGATACAAATCATCGCCGCCGTACCGGCCATAGCAATCCAACTGAGGATCCACGTCGATATAGCCGCCGTCGTAGTATGGATAACCTTTGCTCAACCTGAATATTTGTATTTTCCGCCACCACGAAGCCGGGATGGGATGGTTTTTGATATGCGCAACGTGAGCTTGGGCGCCGATCTTGCCCGGATGATTTCTGATGAAGCCACTCCCCAGGGGTACGTCAGGCTGCTCCGGATCGGGTCCGGGGCAGCCTGTAGGGTTTTTCGCCCTGATGGGGGAATTCTAACCCTTTTTCATCACCCATTATGGCTAAAGGCGCATTGCTTAGGACAAAATACGTAACGCTGAAAATCCGAACCGGAACCCCCCGGAGTCTCATCGGGCGCTTGCAGACGGACACTAACGAGACCCAGAGGTTGAACCTGCCGCTTCTATTGAGCACTTGGTAAAGTCAATCTCCTTACCGCATTTTTTGCAAACATGCTTCTCGTCGAATTCATCCGAGAAGATTTCTTTTTCCTGGCCGCATCCCGGGCAAAAACATGAGAACGACTGCAGGTTCTTAAATTGCTCGAATCCGGGACAGTGTTGCGGTGTCGTCATTTGTCAGCTCCTCTTTGAAGGATTTCAGTGGTGATCATAGTGGCTCGCCGCCGTTCTCAGGACAGGCCGAATTGCATAGAGCCGAGCTTCCTGAGAGCAGCCCTGGCTTCATCGACCGTCATTCCAAGGTTCCATGGCTCCATAAACCCGCAGAGCATGAGTTTCCAGCCTTGCTCATCGTGGAAGATGCTCACATCATCTTCGCACGTGATGCCGCACCCTTGCTCTCCCAATATTTCAAACAGGGTCTCCCTGATTTCCTGTTGGCCTTCCATATCAAAATCTCCCCCGATTCTTGAGGTCACAAAAACATTTGTAATGATCCATTAATGACTCTTTTAATTACGATTCCCTGGTTGAGCAATGCTTTCAAAAGAAGGATTCAGACAGGTTTAAGCTATTAATCCTGTCTAGGTAAGCAGAAAGAATTGGGCGCTTCAATGCATCCCGAGCGCCTCCAGCAGATAGGGCGCCGTATGGGAATTTTTTGAGCGGGCGACCTCCTCGGGAGCGCCGGCGGCAACGATGCGCCCACCACCTTGTCCACCTTCAGGGCCGAGGTCGATAACGTAATCGGCCGATTTGATCACGTCCGGATGATGTTCGATTATAATAATCGTGTTCTGCTGGTCCACCAGTTTGCGCAGGACGTGCAGTAGCTTGCTGATATCTTCAAAATGCAGGCCGGTCGTGGGTTCATCGAGGATGTACAGTGCTTTGCCCTGGCCCCGCCGGCTCAATTCAGCCGCAAGTTTGATCCTCTGGGCTTCGCCTCCCGAAAGAGTGGTGGCCGGCTGCCCCAGCCGTATGTATCCCATTCCGACATCGATGAGTCCATCGAGCTTATGTCGGATCGCCCGGAAATTGCCGAAAAAGACCACAGCCTCGTAAACCGTCATCTCCAGGATTGAAGCTATCGAGTGGCCCCGGTAGGTAATATCCAGTGTCTCATGGTTGTACCTGCTCCCCTGGCATACCGGACAGGTAACGTAGATATCGGGCAGAAAATACATCTCGATCCGTTGAAGGCCTTCCCCTCGGCAGTGCTCGCACCGGCCCCCTTTCGCGTTGAACGAAAAGCGGGCAGGGGAATACCCTCGAGCGCGGGCTTCGGGCACGCGGGAAAACAATTGCCTGATGAGGCCATAGACTCCCGTGTAGGTTGCCGGTATGGAGCGCGGGGTCCTGCCGATCGGCGACTGATCGACCAGGATCACTTTTCTCAGGCGTTCGGCGTTTTCCAGGCTGGAGAACTGGGCGGGATAAGTCTCGACGCTATAGATTTTTCGGACCAGCGCGCGGTAGAGCGTATCCAGAACAAGGGTGCTCTTGCCGGAGCCGGAAACACCGGTGACGCACGTCATGCATCCGTAGGGGAAATCAGCGGAAATGGACTTGAGGTTGTGTCCGCAGGCCCCGGTGAGACGAAAAAAATCCCCGCTTTTTTTCCGGCGCTTGGGAGTGTGAATCTGCTTTTTGCCCGATATATAGAGTCCGGTAAGCGAGGCGGGGCAGTTTGCGATCCCTTCGGGCGTTCCCGAAAAAACGACCTCGCCTCCCTGCGTTCCGGCCCCCGGTCCCATATCGATGACGTGGTCGGCGCGCAGGATAGTCTCCCTGTCGTGTTCGACCACGATCAGGCTGTTACCGGCGTCCCGGAGCCGCAACAGGATATCCAGAAGCCTGCGGTGGTCGCGCGGATGCAGGCCGACGCTGGGCTCATCGAGAACATAGAGCACGCCGGAAAGGGTCGAGCTGAGCTGGTGAGCCAGTCGAACGCGTTGGGCTTCGCCGCCGGAAAGCGTGTTCGAAGACCGGTCCAAGGTGAGATATGGCAGCCCCAGTTCGATCAGGTTGTTCAACCGGTTAAGGATTTCTTTTCCGGGGCGTTTAAAAATCTCCCGCCCGGACTCATCAAAATCGAGTGCTTCGAGCCACTGTGCCACAGCGGCAGGATTGATCGCGGAGACACGATCTATCGACAGGTCTCCGAGCCGAACAGAGAGAGCGGCCTCGCATAGCCTTGTCCCGTTGCAGGCCGGGCAGGGAGGCGGCTCGGAACTCAATCCGGGAATCTCGATGGGCTCTTCGGTATCCGGCGCAATGGGAGCGGACCCGTGCGGGGCCCCCTGTTCTTCATCCGCTCCGGCATGTCCCAGTCCCTTGCACAAAGGGCACATGCCGGAGGGATGCTGGAAAGAAAACAGGCCGGGCGTAAGCTCGGGCCCCGTATACCCGCAGGAGGCGCACCGGGCCGATTCAAAATAGAACTTTTCCCAGCCTTCGGCAGTGGCGATCGCGGCTGTTCCATTTCCAACCCTCAGGGCAAGTTCAAGCGAATCGATGAGCCGCCTGCGCTTTTCTTCATCCAGGACAAGCCGGTCAATCACAACTTCGATCCGGCGGGAAGGCCTGCGGGGCAGCGAAGGAAGCGGGTCCAGCTCATAGACCGATCCATCCGAGCGAACCCTGCCGAAACCATCGCGCCTTAACCTTCTCAGTACATTGGGCAGTTCATTTTCTGCGACCTCGCCAAGGGGCGCAAGCAACAGTATCCGGCTCTTCGGGGGCAAGTTCTCCGAGAGGTCGGCCAGTATCTCGGGGACCGTCCAGGCCCGGACGGGCAAATCGCAGTTCGGGCAAAAGATTGTGCCCAGCCGAGCGAAAATAAGCCGCAGGTAATCGTAAATTTCGGTCAGGGTGCCGACAGTGGACCGGGGATTATGCGGCAAGCCTTTTTGTTCGATTGCAATCGAAGGGCTCAGTCCCTCGATCTCATCGACGAGCGGTGCGTTGAGCCTTCCGGCCATCTGGCGAGCGTAGGTGGACAGGGCCTCAAGATAGCGCCTCTGCCCTTCGGCGAAAAGGGTGTCGAAGGCGAGCGAAGATTTGCCCGAGCCGCTCACCCCGGTGATTACGACGAACCTGTTTCGAGGGATTCGCAGGTCGAAGCCTTTGAGGTTGTTCTGGCGCGCTCCCCGTATGTATATCGATTCGTCCGCCATTATGGATGCCCGTTTCGGCTAAAGATAGAAGGATCAAGAGCGTGAGGCTTATTTACGGACAAGCCCTTAATCGGCAGAGCGCCCGTTCACCTGTTCACTCACGTTTTTTCTGTTTCGAGCTATGGAAGCCGCGAGACTCACGGCATTGATGAGGCTTCCGGGGTCGGCTGTTCCCATACCTGCAATGTCGTAGGCGGTCCCATGATCGACCGAGGTGCGGACGACCGGAAGGCCGAGGCTGACGTTGACGGCTTCGTTGAAATGAACGAGCTTAACCGGTATAAGCCCCTGGTCGTGGTACATCGCCACAACCGCGTCAAACTCATTTAACATGGCGCGATGGAAAACGGTATCCGCAGGCCACGGACCGCTGATATGTGCGTAAAGGTCGCTTCCGCAGCCGCCCGTCTGCACGGGGGCGGCTTCGAATTCCCTGATTACGGGCCTGATAACTTCAATTTCCCCGCGCCCGAACTTTCCGGCTTCCCCCGCGTGAGGATTGAGGCCCGCAACGGCAATGCGGGGCGATTTCACGGCGAAGTCGCGCGACATCGACTCTGCCGTGATGCGGATCACTTTTCGGAGCAACTCCTTTGTAAGCATGCCCGCAACGTCGGCCAGGGCCACGTGAATCGTCGCGAGCGCCACCTTGAGCCGGGGTCCAGCAAGCATCATGACCACATCTTCGGCCAGTGTTAATTCCCGTATGAATTCGGTATGCCCCGCAAATGGGAAACCCTGCTTGTGAAGCTGTTCCTTGTTTATGGGGCAGGTGCACACGGCATCGGCCTGCCCGGCCACGGCGAGCCCCACCGCCGTCCGGATACAGGAGACCGCCGCCTCGCATGCAGCAGGTGTCGGTTTGCCGAATTCTATATCAGCAGGCATCAGCCCGGTCGTCGAACTGCCGTCCCGAGTGGCCGGCGCCAAAAGAGCAATCGCGCCCGAATCCATTGTAAAGGCTACGGAGAGATACGGCCTCAGCATTGGGCCGGTCATTGGCCGGATCACTGCGGATGAGCCAAGGAGCTTTATTGCGCGCTCGATCGGGAGGCTGTCTCCTATCACAAGTGGAACGCACTCGCCAGGAAACCCCGGCGAATCGAATGCTTTAACGATGATTTCCGGCCCAACCCCGCACGGATCTCCCATTGTTATAGCAACAATCGGCCGCGTGTTTGAGCCTTCCCGGGGACTTTCGGTTAGTGTTTGCATCTTAGCATATGGCCTGGTGCGAGTATGAAACTGAAGTCAAAAGTAAATTTTACCATCCCTGGTCGGATTTTGCATCCACGCAGAATGCCCGGATATCCTGCATCATGCTTGCGGGAAGTCTTTGATTTCTGAAGCAATTTCCTCTACCCACTGCGGAAAGCCTTGATGATCCAGACAAACGTGTTCATGGATTTTGCGTATCAAACTGACTAAGAGCCGAACTGTCGTTATTGCTGTGTCATGATCAATCCTATAGAACAAGCGTAACTTGTCGTGACCGCCATATTTGTTTGGAGCTGAAAAAGGTGATGCATGAACCAAAGAATCCCGAAAAGGCTTGACCGTGTCGAGAAATTCGTCCAAATCTGAATCCGGTAGCAGCCAGAGCTTGCGCCCTGTTATGGCTTCCGGGTATTTCAGCAACTTATCCCTGATTGAGACAGACGCCGAATCATCGAGGAGACCTCTCCTGCGGTTCGATAATCCCTCGGTACCGTGAACTTGAATGAAATCCCACGCAAGCCCGTTGAGGAATGCCTCCATGAGGTTAAAACAGCCAATGACAGCAGACCGCACAGCGAAGCCTTTTTCCTGCAAAAGGATTCTGATCTTGTCACGGCTATCTTTCAGCTTTGGTTGCTCCATGCGCTCACATTTCTTCAACTCCGCCTGAGTTTCAACACACAGAGATACGGCCGCAATCACATCCTGCGCGAGTTCGTGTTCTGGAAACCTCCACTGAAGGCCCCACAGGGATACGCACACTGTTGAATGAGCTGGAGCACCTCGAAGGACCTTCCGGCGAACTCGACCAAATCTAGACTCAAATTCTGTAAGAGGAAGTTCAAGGCCGCGGTATGCCTTAATTTCTTCATACATCTTCGACAAACCTACCGCGTTCAAGCCTTCGAAGTTCTGGGAGCAAAACGTTCTTATCTCTTGAGATAGCCTATTTCGTATATCTGCTCGGCCCGATTTCAACTGACGCCGTGGTAAACCTTCTAAGTCAGTAGTGTCGGCATCGAAAAATTCCTGCCAATTCCGAATTTCACCAAGCAACAGCCTGCCAACAGCCGCTGCTCGATTAGCTTCCCGAATCCGTTGTGCATCCCGCTGTCGACCTGATGAAATCTGCATTGTCACATCGCACGCTTAAGAGTGGGCAGCAAAAGTCCCTTACGGTTCTGCAAAAGGGCCTGAAAAGTGCTGGCGACCAAGCCCAGCGACCGCAGCCGAGGACCGGCCTCGGCTGCGATAGTTGCTCATGAAATACCCAGAACCATCCGCCTGCAAGAGCGGGGCGAAACTCTCTGTAACAAATGGAGGGGTAGTTCTTTTGGGAATATCCATGTTTATGAATATGGAGAAGCGGCATTTCACTTTGTCCCTGGGGTCCACTTTGTGGAATGAGTTTTCTGGGATTCTACTACTATCCGACAGCGACTAAAACATGATAGATGGTGAAAAAACGTTCGACCAACTCGTGCCCCGTTTCGTCAATCGGCATCTCGGCTAGAATTGTGGATCTGGTCAACCCGCCTGGTGGCTTCATTTTGAGTACTTTCGCTTTATTACGAATGGATTTATCAATACTGAACCGGGCTTTGTCGATTTTGCCGTCAAAAACATACCCTAGCATCGCTCCAGCCCTCATTTGGGAGGCATATTGGCCGCTAATAAAACGCATCATTCCTTCCTGGACATACGGATAACTTCCGGGATAAGTCACCCGACCACCGGTTGAACATACACGAAGTCTTTTGGCTTCAATGGCAAAATAGACTTCGTGGCCCTTCGCACACGAGACAAGCAAATCGATTTTGCCACCCGGTGTGTCTTCGTCTGGATCGTTAGATAGAATTTCGGGCTGGAGATGGACATCCAGAGGTCCGTCGCGGAATTCGGGAATTCTTATGAGTAACCGGCATAGGCGGTTCGTTATCCGGTCTTCTCTCTCATTATCAGCTTTCTTACGAAGTGCAACTCCAGCCTGCAAAAGGGAAAGGAGGATAACAGGAATATGGTGTGCCGGGAAAAGTTGTTTAAAGGCAACCGCCTCTCCGTAGCTCATTAGCGGCCCTCCGCGGCAAGGGCGATGTCTCCATAAATCCTGGCAGCATCGTTGAGAGCCGCAGTGCGAGTCCAATTCAAAAGAATATTTGGTCGAACAATATGGACCTGCTTTCCATCAAAGATAACCAGGTCGCGGTTGTAACCCAAGGTGCGCCTGTTATCACCGATATCCCTTTGTAATTGCGCGATAATGTCTGCTAAACGCCGGCTTAAAGATCTCTTTCCATAGGCTGTTTCAGCCGAGGCAAGCTCTAAAGTGACCATGGCAAGGCCTGTTTGATCGTCTGTCCCTCCTTCCGCGCAAACCCGATAGGTTGAACTTTCCATTTCGGCCCACGAGTTCAGTGTCTTTGTCAAAGCGTCCGCATATGCACCTAATCCCTCATTTGCATAAGGAGGGACGTTCGATCGCTCCGGCGGCTCAAGGGATACTGTTTTCTCCGACCATCTTGGGGTGGAACTTGGAATAAACACCCTTATAGTATCCTCCACGAGAGTGATCTCTTGCTCCGTCAGGCCGAAATAGCGCTGGATCAAAGGCTCAAGTTCTTCCTGGAGGGCGTCGACCTGCGCTTTTCGTTCCTCAAGCCATTGTCCACTGACCTGCACTCTGCGCCCCTTTATCAGGATTTCACCTTTATTGCCCATTCCATACTGGCTGATTGTATTCTCCAGATTTCCTTGAATCTTTCTCATCTTTCGTGCCGCTTCCGATACGATTCGCTGTGAGTCATTTGATACGAATTCATTTCCCGGCAATGGGAAGGGAATGCGCAGGAGTTCAAAGAGATGAACTTTATCCCTCTCGCTGCCCCAATTGGCCGAAGTGTGAAAGAGAAAGTATTTTGCCAAATTTGATCTCAGGTAAGCCGCAAGAAACATCAATAGATCGGTATCTTCTTCGGGTCCAGAGATCGATTGAAAAGAATGCTGGAAAAGCACATCAAAATTGCAAAAAGCTACTTTGCCGAATCCATGGCTGACGAGAACCATGGGGGCCTTGAACAGATCTCCATGTGGAGAACGTCTTAAATTTTCTGCTGATGCTCCTATTCCCTTCAGCCTCTCCCCGAAGGTAATGCAGTCCATTTTGAATACGAACATCTGGACTTCTTGATCTGCCGTTCGGAAGGGGGTTTGTAAACTCCATGGATTTCTTAATGGCTTTGGGTAACTCGAAGAAATGGCAGCTCTTGAGTCGTAATATGGTTGAAGACCTTGCCCTTTCATCCAGTGCTTGCCCTCTTCCGGTGTTCCAACCAACTCCGAAAGTGGCGGCAGGCTCTCTAACAAATCAAGGAATTTCTGGTCCCGCTGTGTGCCCCAGAGTCTGCGCTTCCATAATGATGGCGCTTTTTTTGCCCTGGTGGCTGCAAGAATATCGCTTAATGGAATCCAGGTTCGGTCTGTAGGGCTAACAGTGATGATACCCTTCCTGAGCCCGTCTCTATTGAATTTTGGAGCACTAAACTCCACTTTGTCTTGATTCGGTCGCGGTGGCGTCTTTGCGAATAGCGCTACGAATGCAGGACATAATGCATCCTGGAATAGCACGAAACGATAGTCCGCTAGTTGTATAACCCTTTTCAGGCTTACCCCGCTAAGCCAAGTTGCCTGAAATGCATCGGTCTGATTCTGAAGTATTTTAGACGGCAACAGAAGGCATCCAGTTCCGCCGTTGCGAAGAAAGGAAGGAGCTTTCTCCATGAATTTCTGTGCAAGTTGCTTGCTTTGCCGTCCCTCCCATGGCGGATTGCCGATGATGCAGTCAAATTCTCTGCCTGCTAATGTTTTCCCGGCAAGAGAATCACCCTTATAGATAACAGGGACATCGGCTTTGAGGTTGTTTAATGGATCTCCATAGTCAAGGAGCTTCGGCAAAGGCTTTCCTGTCCGCTCAACATAATCCCGAATATCAGGAGGGTCAAAGAAGTCAAGATAGGCGAGATAGAGGCTGAAACACGCAATTCTGCATGCTGTCTCTTCCTTGTCAATGCCCCAGATCTGAAGTTCAAGTATTCTTTGCAGTGCGCCCGCTTTAGCATCATGGCCAACAGGACCAGATTGTGTGTTAAGCCAATGATTTGCGAGTCGATTAAAGAGAATCACAAGGAAAACGCCTGACCCACATGCAAAATCGAGGAAAGTCCAGTCTAGGGCGTTAGGATTTTTATTTATGGCCAAATCTACAACCATTTCCGCCAGAAATCGAGGCGTATAGTAAGCCCCGCTCTCTTCTTGCCCTTTCGGGTCCTCAGCACCCAGAAAATCTTGGTAAACAGCGCTGATAGTTTCAACGGGTATCATTTTGAAGTTATAAGGCCAGAATCCGAGGGTGAGTTGCCCGCTACCTACCGCGTGGCCACCTAGGAAAAGAGTCAGCTTTTCTATATGAGAAGGCCGGATCAGGTGCCTCTCTGCTTCAAGGTCCTGGTCAAACATATTGCCGTTGAATTTTTCCTTTAGATCCTGGAATAGTTCGTAAAGAAAATTAATCCGCCATTCGTGTGTTTGCCTCTCCAAAATAGAAGCCAGAATCATAGTTCCAGTAGGCTTTTGGCCGGATTGCCCGACCGAAATAATGCCGCGGTCGAGCAGATAACATAGAAAAAGAACTCGCCCTATAAACGCATGAGCGTGCCTGATTTCCAGCGCTCCGTGATCTGTGTCATCCCTGATTAGTGCATCGCGCAATGGCGGAGATTGTTCAGAAGCAATGCATCCACAGAATCGTTAGGGTCGAAACGGCTCGGGTTTTCAGCATAGAAGTGGCCGGTTGCCAGATTGTGATGAAACGATTTGAGATTCTGCACATAGCCCACATAAGTCAGTCTCTCTACAAGGGCATCTTCGTTTTCTTTGTCTGGAGTATCATCTGAAGGTTTCGCGAGTCCAGAATAAATGTAAACTGATTGTGGATCGGCCAGAACAAGGATATTGGCCACCCCCTGGTTCCAGAAAAGTCTCTGCAAATTGACACGTTCACGCTGCGATGACGGCTGGTCGAATACCTTCAGGTATAAAATTGGCCGATTGTCAAGGCAGAGAACTCCCGCAAGATCCAGCTCCCTCCATGCACGCTCAATTACCGATATATACCCGAGCATACTCGGATCACCTCGCACGGAAGCGATTAAGTCAAAAAACGCCATGCCTCCTGGAGGCGAACTGTGCGCCATCACAAGTTCGGTCATTTCTATTGCGGTCTGCATGTCAATTCACTCGCCTTAGAATGAGTTTGACAACTCCCTGTATACTCATTTCCGTAACCGGAATCATGTCAGCAAAGTCCGGGTTCTCTGGTTTGAGGAAAAAGGTCCCTTCTTTCATGGCGAGGGTTTTTAGTGTGTTCTGCCCGTCAATGAGCGCCACAACCACGTTTCCCTCACGAGGGGGACAGGCCGCGTCTGCGACAATCCAATCTCCTTCAAAAATACCGCACCCAGTCATCGACTCACCATGGACCTGCAGCGAAAACAGCCGGTTGCCAGCCGCTAGACCTAAAATTGATTTGTCAATCGCCAGCGAGCCCTGAATGTCCCCGGTCTCCGCGATGGGATTTCCAGCTTGAATTTGACCACGAATGGGGACGTTAATTGTATCACGATCTCTTGCCCTCTCAGAGGGAATTAGCTCGATTCCGCGAGAACGCCTGCCATTGCGCCGCACATATCCCTTCTTCTCCAAAGCAGACACATGGTCCGTCGAGGCCTTCGGGCTCTTGAACCCAAAGTGCTTGGCAATTTCTCTATAAGTGGGAGCGCTACCACTGACATGGTTGCGCTCTCGGAGAAACTCCAAAATCTCTGTTTGTTTCCGCGTCAATTTAGTCATACTATACACTTGTATAGTATAATGACAGAAGATGTGCTCATTGTAAAGAATAAATGGGAGGAGCTAATACTATACATTCGTATAGTATTTCGATAAGACTTATACCGGGATCGAGATTAATACAGCCATGGATGGGTGTGACGATTTTCGACCTCCCCGATGTTCTAAGGGGCCGTGGACAGGATCGGACTCGTCGGACCCGAAACCGGACGCTCGGACGAATGCCAAGCACCTAAATCAATAGCCAAAAATTTGAAAGAAGTGGTGATTTTCGGTCCTGGAGTCTCAATTTGAACTGTGAACTGGGCATTCTGAGAGCCCGTTAGCCATGAGCAATATTGTGATAGTGGCACGCCCCTCTAATCTCAGGCGCCGAGGACTGGCGGCATCGATGATCGACCACTTGAGCTTTAATGACAGCCGGCATATACTGGTTCATAAATATCGTGGCCGGCGGTGCCGAGGAGTAGGCCGCCGATCAGTCATGGAAGGACAGGTATTCTGAGCCGAAGGCGCAGAGGATAAAGCAGATAAGGAGGCAAATTATGCGTTTAAATGATATTCCTGAAATTACCCGTTTGAGTACACCTGAAAAGATTCTGCTCCTGGAAGACCTGTGGGACAGCATCTCGTCAGATGAATCAAATGTGTCTGTCCCTCGGAGCCATATTGAGGAGTTGGACAAGAGGCTCAGAAGATATGAATCTCATCCGGGCAGCCTCTTGTCGCTGGAGGAACTCCAACGAGGGGTAGAGAAGAGAAAATGACGTATGGCTTACGCTTCCTTCCTGAAGTGGAGGACGATGCTCTTGCGGGTTATGCATGGTACGAGGATAAGGCCCCTGGACTTGGGGATGAATTTCTGCGTTCGTTCTATGCTTGTGCCAATGAGGTTCGACGAAATCCATTAATTTCTCCAAAAGCTCACCATGAAATCAGGCGCCGTCTGCTGCGGCGATTCCCGTATGCCATTTACTTCAGGATAGAAGACAGTGACATTGTCGTGTTCGGGCTTTTCCATTGTGCACGCGACCCTCGAAACCTAAGATCGACACTGCGAGAGCGAGAGGGGCCGGAGAGCCGCCGGCCTGAGCTATCGCAATGAACTCCGGTCATTATCAGTTCAGAAGAAAACCCATGTGAATTCGCTGACATAGTTTTTCGTGCCGTCACTACACGGCGTTCACGTCCCGATACTGCGGTTTTGTGACCCCCGGAGCTTCGTAGAAGGTCAACTTCTCCGGCGTCGGGACGGTTAATCCCGTTATCCTCCGGCCTTTGACGTCTGCTTGCACCGGGGTTTTCGCGAGGCAGGCAGACACAATCATAAAAAAGCCATGCTTCCAGCCGGCTCGAAGCGCGCCTGGAAAAAGCGCAGGTATTTCGGTTCGTAGACGAGCTTTAGACCTTCTGCTCTTTCCCGGTTCCAGAAGACTTCCTCGATTGCTTCGGCGGTAACGTCCATGTGCGCCTGCGTATAGACCCGGCGTGGAATGGCGGCTCGTACCAGCTCGAGCTTTGGGTAGCGGTGGAGCCCGGTCTCAGGGTCCCGACCGGCTGAAAGGATGCCTCTTTCCATCGTTCGCACCCCGGCCTCGAGGTAGATTTCGGCCGCAAGGGTCTGGGCCGGGAACAGGTCCTGCGGGATATGGGGATAGAAGCGCTTTGCATCCAGGAAAACGGCATGCCCGCCAACGGGCATGACTATCGGTACGCCCCAGTCGAGGAGTTTCGTGCCCAGATACTCCACCTGCCCAACCCTGGCCCGGATGTGGTCGTCATCGACAGATTCTTCGATGCCCCGCGCCATCGCCTCCATGTCCCGCCCGGCAAGCCCTCCATATGTGTGAAGCCCTTCATAGACCACCACGAGATTCTGCGCCTCCGCGAACTTATCCGGATCGTTGAGAGCCAGCCAGCCGCCGATGTTAACGAGGCTGTCCTTTTTTGCGCTCATCCACGACCCATGGGTATATGAACAGAACTCGAGCAGGATACCGGCCACCTTTTTATCCCGGTACCCTTCCTCCCTTTGCTGGATGAAGTACGCGTTTTCTATTGCCCTGGTCGCATCCAAAAGGACCGGAACGCCATATCCGTCGCAGAGCGCGCGAAGCTCACGCACGTTTTTCATCGACACGGGCTGCCCCCCGGCCATGTTCACGGTAGCGGCAAGGCTCACGTAAGGAATTCCCTCACGTCCGACTTTCTTAATAAGGTCTTCGAGCTTGCCCAGATCGACGTCACCCTTAAACGGGTACTTGCTCTGCGGGTCGTATGCCTCGTCGACGATCACATCCGCGAAACTCCCGCCCGCAAGCTCCTGGTGAACCCTCGTCGTCGTGAAGTACATGTTCCCCGGCACCACATCCCCTTTTTTTATGTAGATTTTGGAAATCAGGTGCTCTGCGCCGCGCCCCTGGTGGGTGGGCACGATATATTTATATCCGTAAAATTGCTGGATACTGGCCTCCAGGTGGTAGAAATTGCGGCTCCCCGCGTAAGCCTCGTCTCCGAGCATAAGCCCGGCCCACTGGTAGTCGCTCATCGCCGAAGTGCCGGAGTCGGTGAGAAGGTCAATATAGACGTCCTCGGACTTAAGGAGAAAGGTATTATACCCGGCCTCCTGCATGCGGTCCCGGCGGTATTGGCGGGTTGTCCAGCGGGCAGGTTCGACCATCTTCACCTTCCAGGGCTCGGCCCAGGATTTTTTGGAAGGGTCTCGTTTTCGTGAGGTCGGCATTTGAGTATCCTCCTTTGGGACTCTGCGCTGCGGTCAAGGGTCTCCGAATTTTATTCCCTGGGCAAGGGGCATTCCACCCGACCAGTTAATTGTGCAGGTTTGGCGGCGCATATATGCTTTCCAGCAATCCGACCCCGATTCCCGGCCGCCCCCGCTTTCCTTCTCACCTCCGAAGGCGCCGCCGATTTCCGCCCCCGAGGTGCTCATATTTACGTTGGCAATACCGCAATCGCTCCCCCGGCTGCTGAGAAAGAGCTCAGACTCGCGCAGGTCGTTTGTAAAAATCGACGACGTGAGCCCCTGCGGAACGTCGTTGTGGAACTCGATGGCCTGTTCCAGGGCATCATATCGAATCATGTACAGAATGGGCGCAAAAGTTTCCTTTTTTACGATGGGATAGCTGTTTTCCACCTCGCAGATGCAGGGCCGGACGTAGGTCCCGGCATCATATACGCCACCCGAGAGGACTTCGCCTCCGTAGAGCAGCTTTCCGCCGTCTTTTCGGATTTCTTCGAGCGCCATTCTCATTGCTTCGACGGCCTGTACGTCAATGAGCGGCCCCATGAGCACGCCCTCTTCCAGAGGGTTGCCGATCTTAACCTGCCTGTAGGCGCTAACGAGCTGTTCTTTCAGCGTGTCGAAAATCGAGTTCTGCACGATAAGCCGCCTGATGGTGGTGCACCTCTGCCCGGCGGTCCCCACGGCGCCAAACAGTATAGCGCGCGAAGCCAGTTTCAGGTCTGCACCTGGAGTAACGATGACGGCGTTGTTGCCTCCCAGCTCCAGTAGAGGTTTTCCGAGCCGCGAAAGAACGATCTCCCCGACGCGCCTTCCCATCGGCACACTGCCGGTGGCCGAGATCAGCGGCAATTGCCTGTCTGCGGCCAGTCGCGCACCGATATCCTCTCCCGTGCCGATGACCACGTTCAAAAGCCCTTCGGGAAAGCCGCAATCATTTACGACGCGAGCGGCTATCATGTTTGCCGCAATGGCGCAAAGCGGGACCTTGCTCGAGGGCTTCCAGACAACCGTGTCGCCTCCAATCAGCGCCAGCATGGCGTTCCAGGACCATACGGCAACCGGAAAGTTGAACGCCGTGATAACACCTACAGGGCCAAGCGGATGATATTGTTCGAACATGCGATGCCCGGGCCTTTCGCTGTGCATGGAAAAACCATAGAGCATACGCGACTGCCCGACGGCAAAGTCGCATATGTCTATCAACTCCTGGACCTCGCCTTCGGCCTCCGCCAGTATTTTCCCCATCTCCAGAGAAATCAACGCGCCCAGATCTTTTTTCCGCTCACGGAAAGCGCCGCCGATCTGCCGAACCACTTCGCCGCGCTTCGGGGCCGGGACATCCCGCCACCGGCGGAAAGCTGCAATGGCTGTTTGCGACACCCTGTCATAAGCGGCTGAATCGGCCTGCCTGACCTTTGCGAGGATTTTCCCATCTATCGGTGATGTAGATTCCAGGACCGTGCCTCGGCAGTCCAGGCGTTCCAGTCCGGTGAGAGCGCCCTGGTTCAGTTCGCCGATACCGAGCCTTTCCAGCAGGTCTTTCATAGATAGCCTTTCTATTATTGGTTTACCGCGGACGCAGAGTACGCAGAGAGAACCAAAATTCAACAATATCAAAGACCGATTTAGACAGGATTAACAGGATTTACAGGATTGAAAAATAACCTTGCAGAGCGTCGAGATCTGCTTCCTTTTGCACGATACGTGGGCCAACCGGGATCTGAAGACTAAGAAACAGCCATTTCCAGTAATCCTGTCAATCCTGTCAATCCTGAGCCTCTTGCAGAAATCAACAAAACCGTCACTCCGGTGACATCCGCGGTCCAGTGGACCTTGAAAAACCTGGATTCCGGCTCCCGGACTGGACACTTCCGGGACAGGCCCCGCCGGAATGACGTTGAAGGACTTTTGC
>Ga0187872_10000741_pt1 | contig 35833 bp, 31 predicted proteins | sample June2016WEW_16_4_FD_132973 | JGI IMG/M metagenome (GOLD analysis project Ga0187872, IMG submission 132973) | Peatland microbial communities from SPRUCE experiment site at the Marcell Experimental Forest, Minnesota, USA - June2016WEW_16_40 | ecosystem: Environmental > Terrestrial > Soil >...
GCAGACTTCCACCAGGTTCGCCTGCTGGGTTTCTTTGGCCGCCTCGAGCAAGATGTTGCCGCGAATCCCGAAGCCGATGAACCCAAGGTTCACGCGGTCATTCGGGCCCGCAGGTTTCGGCAGTGGCGAGGGAGAAAGAGCAACCAGTTTCGCGTTGAGGATAAGCCCCAGGCCCGCCGCCTGAGTCGCACTGCGGAGGATGAACTCGCGTCTTGTGGATTTTGACATATCCGGATTCCTTTCGATTTCTTCCTAAGCCCGAACGGCCAGAGGCTCCAAACCAGGACGCTCCCGCTGGGGCATTCTTCTCCAGTGCCCACCAGCGCCAGCAGGGAAAACAGGAAGGCGCGCCGAATCATCTCGGCGCGTTGTTCAATGGTCTGAATCTGCGAGGTGCAGGCCTCGGCTTCCTGCAGCCGTCCGCCCTTGGCCGCGTCGTGCTTGGCATGCACGAACTGGCGCAGCCGGCTGACGATACCCATCAGGCGGACATTGATCGAGAGAATCAGCAGCGCCGTGGCGGAAAAGAAGATGGCGGGAGCCACGAAAGCCTGAAACAGCCGCCCGATGTTACCCATGAGACCGCTCCGGTGGGGATCACAGGCAATTCTAACAGCGCCCGGCGGTCGGAGCGTCGAACACAAATTGTTGATTGTTGATTTCTTGATTGTTGAATGAAAACCCTGCCGGACAAACTCTTCAATCAACAATCAAAAATCATCAATCGACAATGCTCGCTCTATCCGCCGGCGATTGAGGGAACGAGCAGCACTTCGTCGCCTTCCTGGAAGGCATACTCCGGCCCGCCCAGGAAGCGGATATCTTCCTCGTTCACATAAATATTCAGGAAGCGGCGAACCTGCCCTTTGTCGTCGCGCAGGTGCGGCTTCAGGTCGGGAAACTTCTCGTCGAGAACCGAGAACAGCTGTTCCAGGTTCGACGCCGTGCAGGTGAGCGAACTCGCGCCGGCAGTAAGCCGCCGCAGCGCGCTCGGAATTTGTACTTTGATCGCCATGTCTACGCTCCTACGCTCGCGGCTTCTTCTCGTGCGGCAATCACGCCGGGAACTTCCGCCACGTCCAGAGTCCGCTGCAGGTAGTTCTCGAACTCCACCAGCTTGGGCGCGATCGGCTGCTCGGTTCGGTAAACGCCCGCCAGCACGTCGGTCGTCTTCAGCCCATTGCCGGTGACGCACAGTACGGTCGTTTCCTCCGGCAGAATGCGGTCCTGCCGGTACAGCTTCGCCGCCGTGCCCACGGTCACGCCGCCGGCGGTCTCGGTGAAAATGCCTTCGGTCTCGGCCAGCAGGCGAATCGAGTCGATCACTTCCGGATCGCTCACGTCTTCGCTCCATCCGCCGCTCGACTTGATGGTCTTGATCGCGTAATGCCCGTCCGCCGGATTGCCGATCGCCAGCGAGCGCGCAATCGTCGCCGGTTTCTGTGGCTCGATCTCGGCGCTGCCCGTCTTGATCGCGGTGGAAATGGGCGAGCATCCCGTGGCCTGCGCGCCGAAGAATTTCACTTCTTTCGCTTCGACCAGCCCCAGCTTGATCAGCTCATCAAACGCCTTCTTGATCTTGGTGATCAGCGACCCGCCGGCCATCGGGCAGACAAGGTTGTCGGGCAGCCGCCAGCCCAGTTGCTCGGCGATCTCGAAGCCCACAGTCTTCGATCCCTCGGCGTAATACGGCCGCAGATTTACGTTGACGAAGCCCCAGCGATGCTCGTCGGCAATCTGCGAGCAGAGCCGGTTGACTTGATCGTAGTTGCCGGCAATCCGCACCACCTTGGCGCCATACACATTGGTTCCCAGAATCTTTGCCGGCTCCAGGTCAGCAGGAATGAAGATCCACGCCTTCAGCCCTTCGCGGGCGGCATGCGCGGCGACGGCGTTGGCCAGGTTGCCGGTGGACGAGCACGACACGGTATCGAATCCAAACGCGCGCGCCTGCGCCAGGGCCACCGCGACCACGCGGTCTTTGAAGCTCAGCGTGGGCAGGCAGACCGCGTCATTCTTGATGTAGAGATTCCGCGCCTGCGCGCCCAGCCGCCCGGCCAGATGCGGAGCCTGCAACAACGGCGTGAATCCCACCGGCAGCCGCGGTTCAAAGCCCTGGGGGAGGGGTAGAAGTTCGGCGTAGCGCCACATGTTCGGCGGCCGCTGGGAAATCGCCTCGCGACTGAATGCGCCATGCCCATTCGACCCGCGCGAAAGTGCCGCGCGAAGCGCATCGTAGTCGTAAGCGACTTCCAGAGGGGAGAAACAGTCGTCGCAGATGGAGCGGGGCTGGTTGCCCCAGGTCCGTCCGCATTCCCGGCACCGCAGTTCGTAGTGAGCCATAGCGCTACTCGCTTTCTTAAAGTTTCAAAGTTTCGAAGGTTTCAAAGTTTCAAGGTTGGTCGTGCACTTTGGCCACTTTGAAATCTTGAAACTTTGCCACTTTGAAACCTAGTTCTTCGCGAGTAGCTGAGGACGAGCCGGAAAAAGCGGCCTTAAAAACAAAGGCCTCTTTTTCCAGGAAAAGGAAAAAGAGGTTATCGGATGCAGATACAGCTCGCAGCCGAATCTCATGTTCCCCGTTTCCAGGAGAGAGTTGGCACCGGCCAGCCGGGATATATGATCCCGGTGCGGTTGCCGTGGCGTCTCAGGGCTCGTCCCTCAGCCACTCTGCATGAAATTCAGGTCCGCCCCGAAAGGCAGACTTGTTCTGTGTATAGTACCGGAACCCGGTGCCCGCGTCAAGGAAAAGTCACGTGGGAACAGCCGCGCTCGACTGTCTGCTCGAGCAATCGGTAATCGTGTGACAGGGGTGGAAGAGCGGCCCTTCAGGGCCGCGTCTTCGGTCCCTCAAACGACCGGCCTTTAGGCCCTGGGGCCTACCGGGGCTGAAGCCCGGAATCTTGGGAACCCTTACGCGGCGCTAAAGCGCCGCTCTTCCACGGCCGCTGAAGTATCTCCCTACCTCGGCAGCGGGTCTTTCATGCTGGCCAACGCGTATCCCATCACCGCCATCGCTGCCGCGTTCTCCCGCAACTCGGCAGGAACAACCTTGTCCAGCGTGTCGGCCGCGCTGTGGTGATAGTTGAAGTACAGGCGGCCATCCTGCAGGATGCCCAGCGCCGGCACACCCGCTTCCGACATGGCCGTGATGTCCGCCCCCGGCGCGTAGCTGCTCGGCTGTAAAGCGGTCGCACCAATGCTGCCGAGAACCTCCGCCACCGGCCGCAACAATTCGATCGCATGCGGACTGATCTTAACGTCAAACCCAACCGGGTGCGCCGCTCCGGTGTCGCATTCGATCGCGGCTACGTGCTGCGCAAATTCTGACGCATGATCCTTGGTATAAGTCTTGCTGCCGGAACCGCCCGTCTCCTCATCCATCCAGGCAATCACGCGCAGCGTGCGCCGCGGCCGCAGATGCAACTTCTGCGCGATCTCCGCCGCTTCCATCGCCACCACCACCCCGGCGCCGTCATCAATCGCGCCGGTGCCCAGGTCCCACGAATCGAGATGCCCGGAGACGACAATAATCTGCTCCGGATGCTCGCTGCCTTTCAGATCGGCGATTACGTTATAGCTGGTCGTGTCAGGCAGCTTTTGGGGTGTCAGCGTCAGCCGCATGCGCACTTTTCCTTGCGCCGCGAGATGCGCCATCAGGTCGGCATCTTCGGCCGCAACCGCGCCCGCCGGAATTCCCGCGGCCAGGCTCCAGCCCGTATGCGGCAGGCGGAAATCCGCGCTCGCGACTGACCGGATCAGCGCCGCAACCGCACCCAGGTCCGCCGCTGCTTTCGGCCCGGCCCCACGATAGCGCACCGCCTCGCCGTATGCCATGAACGACAGCCCTGCCGCGGCCTTCTGCTTGTCGAAGAGTTCATTGAACAGCACAATCTTGCCCGCTACCTTTTCACGGCCGAGTGCCTTGAGTTCGTCAAAATTGTTGACCACCACCACGTCCGCGACGATTCCCTCGGGTGGCGTCGAGGTGCTTCCGCCCACCGCCGTCAGCACGACTTTCTGCGCCGTTCCCGGAACCTGCCCTGCGTACTCGACCAGCTCTGCAGTCTCCACGCCGCGCACCCAGTGCGGCACTTTCACTTCTTCGAGCTGTACCTCCAGCCCCAGCTTGCGCAGCTCTCCGGTAACATAATCCACCGCGGCGTTGGCCTGCGCCGATCCGCTGGGCCGCGGCCCGATGTTCTCGGTCAAATGCGCCAGTTGACGGTAGGCGTAATCATCGGCCAGGGCCGCCGTCTTGATCGCCTCCAGTTCGCCGCGCAGCTGCGGAGGAAAATTGTCCTGCTGCTCCTGGGACATTTGCGGCGCCGCGCCCCTGCTGTTCTGCGAAGTCTGGGCCGAACTCTGAGATGAGGGCTGGGCCGGCTTTGGCTGCTGTGCAGTCTGAGCCTGGGCAGTGATCAGGCAGGCGAGTGCGCACACGACGGCCAGCAAGGTGCGGGAGCCGAAAGTTGTCGTAGTCATAGTGGTAGTCATTGGTGGGATGGTCAGTGTATCCGACGGCAGCCTGAGGAAGGAAGAACCCCAACACCTGCGATGTTGCAGTTTCGGTCTCGACTGCCTTGCTTTACGAACTTCGCGGCCTTGCTTTGCGAGCTTTGCGGTAAAGGATCTCAAACCGCAAAGCACGCCAAGGATTCGCAATGAGCGCAAAGAAGTCACAGGCAAACTCGGGCTGCGCAACCATCCAGCGTGTGGGGACAGCCGCCCCCGGCTGTCCGGTCGAGCGAAGCTCGACAGCCCCGGCAAGGACTATAATTCGCCCGAAGCATGAATTCGGAGGACATACCAATGAGTCCTCATAGCATTGTCTTTCTGGTTTCACTCGTCATCGTCGTCCTGCTTCTTGCCTTGATTGACCGCCTGCTCCGCCCCCGTTTGCGCGGACTCCTGGAAGAAGTAACCGGCCTCCCGGCAGCCACGGAATTCTACCTGCGCTCTTTTGTACTGGTTATCGTTCTTGCCGCGCTCGCAGCCTTGGTGGCCGCGGGCCACAGCGATTTGAAAGACAATCCGCATTTCATGGAATATGTCTGGTCCGTCGCCGCCGGCCTGCAGGATGTGTTCCAGGACCTGCTGATCGTTCTTCTGGTTTACATGGGGCTGATCACCGTGCTGATGGCGGCGCTGCGCCGCAAGCACTGAACCGTGAATATTGAGCCGCGAATCATGACGAATGAGCACTATCTGATCGTCTCTTATTTTCTCTTCGGATTGCTGTCGCTCGGCCTCGGCGTGGCGGCGTACCTCGTGTTGCGGCGGCCGTTTGCCGCGATCGCCGAAGCCGTCGCCGGCAGATTTCGCAGCTTGATCTTGAAACGGGTGCTGGCTATCTCCATGACCCTGGCCGCCGTCCTGGGTTTCATCAGCGTGAGCTACAGGGGCTGCGGCATGAGTTACGAAGAGATCGTCAAAGATCGCAGCTACCTCGAGCAGGTGAACCGGCAGCAACTGCAAAGCGCCAGCAACTGGATCGTCTATGCCGTGTTTGCGTGGGGCGGGGTGGTCGTCATTTGGCTGCTGGTGTTGCGGCGCGATGAAGAAGGCTCGAATCCGCCCACTCATTGACATGGTCTGGTCGGTGGTGGCCGTACCGTCCTCAATTTCCCCAATGAGAAACAGAAAACTAAAAGTGGCCCCATCTCTGGGGCCACGCAAGAGGCTACGAATTGGTAGGTGATGTCAGGAAAGGCGATGCAAGATGCCGTTCTGCCAGCCAGAACGGTTCGGGAAGTGACACGCGGAAGCGAAGTGAGTGAAGGTCATGTTGCTTGAGTGTGCGGCCTCTTTGTTGCAATCAGGAGATGCACTTGCCGCGCCAAAGGCCAGATCCGCCGTGATCTGGATCACGCCATTCCGCAAACAAATGGAAAAGAAGGAGTTATGGGGCTATCGAGCCGCCTCCCGGATCCTGCCTCGCTTCCCGTCCGGGGCCCCAAAGTGAAGAACACTGCACATTCGCTGCACGCGGCTACCCGCAGCACAAAACACCAAACCCCTGGCGAGCTTTACTCCTCCAGAGGCCTGATCATAAAGCAAAATCTTCCGACGTCTAGCCCGGGATTATTCATGAGGATTGCTAAGGTTTTGAAAGGGCGCGGCTTCCAGCCGCGCCGACACGAGCAAAAATTAGGTCCGGCTTTAGCCGCTGGGGTGAGCCGTATGGAAGCATCCGGTGGTGTTGGAAAGGAAGGTGGCAGCGCGTTTGTCCCAGGGGCTGAAGCCCCAATTCTCAGGCGCGCCACGACGGCGCGGCTGGAAGCCGCGCCCTTTCAAAGCAGCTTCATGAACAATGCAGGCTAGCTGTTTCCCGCCACCGTGCGCAGCTTGCCGGGCAGGAAGTGGTACGGCGGCCACGGTCCGCTGATGTTCACTTCGCAGTTCTTCAACTGCTTGGCCGCGGTCGAATAACGGTTCTGATATTTCTCCACGCTCTTCGAGTCGATCAGGTGAGCGATGTCAATCAGCATCCCCTCGGGCGCGACTTTCTTGCAGCTCACTTCCTCTTCCAGCGGGTTGAAGAGCTTGTGCACCTGCACCGAAAGGGCCCGGGCCTTGGTCTGGCGCTCGCGCTCGCGCGACGCCTTCACCCGCAGCTTCGACAGGTAGTCGCCGCCCACGGTGTCAGGCAATTGGACGTCAATCATGGCCTCGCGCAGCGAGCCGTCCCGCACCACCAGCTTGATGTGCATTTCCGACTTGCCCCGCAGCCTGGCCACACTCAGGCCGAAGGCGCGCCGGTTCACCCGCACTGCCTGGCGCAGTGCGTCGTCGCTTTCAAAAATTGTGCCGAATTTGAAGGGCAGCACGGTCGAACTGCGGAAGCAGCCGCTGACCACGCGGGCGTGATCAATGGCCGCTTTCTGATCCAGCCCGCCCAGGGCCGCGTCATACTCGCTCACGATGACGGCAAATTCGCCGCTGGGATAGCTCAGTACGGCGGCGCTATTGACCCCCTGCACGCCCTCTAACAGGAAGGGGCGCCGGGTGCGGGTTCCATTGGGTAGGGTTTGATGCTCGGTAAGACAGTACGCGTACCACGCCATGTTGAACTCTCCGAACCGGGATAGAGGCGAACCGAAACGCCTCTTACGTCGAGTTTCTCGCCAAAGCTTATCGCTGCGATATTAGGAAGTTAGAACGGGCGGTACAGGGTCAAACTTACCGGGGATGCTAACCATCTCCATCCCTTAACTGCATATTACTTTGGGCACCATGTAAAAAGCAACTTTTTCTTCGCGGAAAGCATCGGGAGGGGCCTTACTTGGCGGATTTGGCACGGTTCGAACGCTCCTGCAGGGCCAGCAGAACGACCCGCAGCATCTCGTCCCAGGGCGCGGGCTTGCCGCTCCAGATTTCAAACTGCCGGGCGGCCTGGTGGACGAACATTTCCACTCCCGGGATGGTTTGCGCGCCTCGTTCCCGGGCCAGTTTCATAAGCCGGGTTTCGGCCGGATCGTACACCATATCAAAGACATAGCGGGCATTGATCTCTTTTTCCTCGAGCGGCGACTCGCGGGTATTTCCCATGCCGACCGGGGTCGCGTTGACGATGACGTCGAAGGCCATTTTCTTGAGATCGGCCCGCTTCATGATCCGGGCCCGGGCGCGATGGGCCAGTTTCCTGGCCGGAGCGGCACTGCGGTTAAGAATGTAGACTTCCGCTCCCCGTTCCTTCAGCCCAAAAACCGCGGCACGGGCTGCCCCCCCGGCTCCGAGGACCAGGATGCGCGCCCCTTCCAGCGTGGGCAGGCGGCGCTCGAGTGGCCGGACAACCCCGGCGGCATCCGTGTTGAATCCGTACAGCTTGCCGTCCTGCGCCCGCACCACGGTATTGCAGGCTCCGATTTTGGCGGTGTGCGAATCAGTATTGTCGAGGTGCGGCAGAATCGCTTCTTTGTACGGCATGGTGACGCTGATGCCGTAGATCGGAATCTCGCGCACGCAGGTCAGAAGATCTTTCAGCGTTTTGGCGTGCAGAGCGAGAAAAACCGCGTTGACATTCTCCCGCCGGAAAGCCGCATTCATGATGGCGGGCGAGAGCGAGTGCGCGATGGGATCGCCGACTACGCCGTACACTCGGGTAGCCGCGTCCACTTGCTCGATGCGGTATACGCTGCGCAATTCCTGAGCTGTTACCTGGCCCGGAGCGGTGGCTTCGCTGGAACTGGCCGCAGCGAAGGTGAAGACGCTGCCCGCGCGCAATCCCAGCACCCGGCTGATGATGCCTTGTTCGCCCATGCACATGCCGACCAGCGAATGCCGGTCGCCCTCCCGCCCCAGGAATTTGATCATGGTGACGTTGTCGGAGAGTGTGGTCGCCGTACTGACGATCTTGTAAAAGTCGGCGGGGCAGGCCAGCATTTTTCCCAGCGTTTCGTCCAGTTTCTTGGTGGCGCGAAAATCGTGGAACGAAAGAATCAAAGCCGCCCGGCTGCGCAATCGATCGAGCTGTGCCGGCTTGCATTTGCTGGCCGTTTGCAGTTCCACATCCACCAGCGGACAACCCGCCATCGCCGCCTTGCTGAGGACCTCCAGTTGCGCCGCGATCGAGCCACGGAACTTGCCGCCGCTGGCGGCGCGGCGGCAGGTCGCGATCACCACCGTTGAAGGATGGGACTCGGTGAAACGCTTGATCCGAGCCATGGCCAGGCCGGGCTTGGAGAGATAGTCCAACCTGAACTCCAGGAAGGAATTATCCCGGACCAGGGCCTCGGCCTTTTCGGCCATTTCGTTGGCATCGGAACCGATCACTGCCACGCAAACCCGCGGCAAACGCAAGGGAAGCAGACGCGGCGCATAAGCAGAAGAAGAGTCCATCGTTCTAGATTCGGACACTATCAGGGTTTACAAGAAACGACGGCGAATTATTACAGGGGCGTAACTCTATATGCAACAACGGATTGATGGTTCGCGCGAAAAAAGCCTGGCTCCGAGGTGCCCAACACTGTCGTAACCTTGACCCACCCTTACCCCCTTGTTACCTTCCGTTTGAAGCCTTGCCTTTTCTGGCATTTGGCGTCTTTCGACTTGGGGAGGGGGACACACGGTGATCCTTTCCGGAGGTAACATGAAGAAAACAGGACTGTTCGTGTTGTTGTTAGCGACGGCGAGTTGGGCCCAATCCGGCGCCGATGCCAATTCCGCTGAGGCTCCGCAGGGAACATCCCCGAACTCAGCCAGCTTCCCTACCATGCGCGTGCAGACGCCCACTTATGCCGATGTGTACTGCGCTGGCTTCATCAACAAACAGACTTTGCCGGACGCCAATTTTGTCGCGGGCGGCTTGCAGACGCCCACCACCACCCACTTTACGCGTGGTGACGTGGTGTACCTGCGGGGAACCGGCTACAGCGCCGGCGCGGAATACGAGATTGTCCGTGCCCTGAAGGACGTCAACCAGTATGAGATGTATCCCGGGGAAAAGAAGCTGCTCAAGGAAACCGGCCAGCCCTACGAGGAAGTCGGCCGCATCAAGATCATTGATACCCGCAGCAAAAGCGCGATCGGCTACATCGAGTATGCGTGTGATGGCATCGCGCCGGGCGACGCAGCGATTCCCTTCGCGGAAAAACAGACGGTGGCGTTCCACGCGCCGATTCGTTTCGACCGTTTTCTCCCGGCCAGTGGCAAACTTACCGGCCGCATCGTGATGGGCAGAGACTTCGACTCGCAACTGGGCACTGGACGTACGGTGTATATCAACGTCGGCGCAAACCAGGGCGTACATGTGGGCGACTTTTTCCGTGCCGTGCGCTCCTATGCAGCCGATCTCAACGACCCGGTGGACTCGCTTTCCTTCAAAGCCGCAATCGCGGAAGACACACAGGCGAAAACGCCATCGGTGGATCCCGCCATGTTCACCAAGGGAAATGGTCCGGTGATTCACGTGCGCGATCTGCCGCGGCGAGCCGTGGCTGAGGTCGAGATTATCGGCGTGACCCCCACCACCGCAACCGGCATGATCGTTTTCGCTTTGGAAGACGTGCATGCGGGCGATGGCGTGGAACTGGATCAGCCCAATTAGTTCGAGTTAGCCGTACTAACGCAGGCACGAAGCCGGGGACGGGAAACCGTCCCCGGTTTTGTTTTTGGCAAGGCGTGTATTCACCACGGAGACACAGAGCCACGGAGAAACACAAAGAAGACGGTTCTCTCTGTCCTTGTGACTCCATGGTGAAGGAAGGCTTACTCCCGCGCACGTTCCTCCCCGAACACTTCCGCCGTGAAGGCCTCAATCACAGCGCCTTTCTTCCAGGCATCCGACGGCAGTCCCGCTTTGTGGCAGGTCTGCTCGAGGAAGGTGGTGCGATCCCAATTGTGTTCCACCGGCACCTGCGGCAGGAGCAAGCCACGGCGTCCGCTCAGGCTGATCAGCAGGCCGTGGCGGCCGACCTCGACAGCTTCAGCCTGGATGGGTTGGGGAACCGACAGGATGCTGAGTTCGATCTGCAGATGCGGCGCCTCATCCTGGGTTACGGGATAGAAGCGGGTGTCGTCAAAAGCCGCGGCCTGAGCTGTTTCCGCCACGGCGCGATACAGCGAGCTTACGGGAAGAACGTAGCCGACGCACCCCCGCAACTCGCCTTCGAGGTGCAGCGACGTGAACACGCCGCGGGGTTGGGCCAGATGAGCGGTCGGGGGCTCGATCGAAATCTCGCGCTGCTCCAGCACCGACAAAATGGAATCGTGCGCCAGCCGGAGCAGCCGACTTCGCTCCTCCTGCGAGAACTCACCAGACTGTACGGCAACCGGACTAGGTCGAGGCAGCGACATCGCGGTCCGCCTGCGGCGGCGGCGCCGGCAAGGGCTTCCTGCGCCGGCTCAGGATGAAGGCGCGGCGCCGGCGCTTCACCACGCGCCGGTCAATCTTCGACCAGAAGGCGACGAAATAATCAATGGCCGACACCAGCGAGACACACACCATGAACCAGATCGAGAGATACGCGATCCAGTGGACGGGAAAGACGTAGTAGCCGTAAACCGGCCACACTTTCCAGCGATGGTCGAGGATTACCGCCACCACCGCCACGATCTGCACCACCATCTTGAGCTTGCCCAGTTCGCTGGCTTCGATGGTGAAGCCTTCGGAGGCGGCAATCGAGCGCAGACCGCTGACCAGGAACTCGCGCCCAATGACTACAATCGCGACCCACGCCGGCACCAGCGCCGGATTCAGTTGCACCAGCACGACGAAAGCAGCCGCGATCAGCAGCTTGTCGGCCAATGGGTCGAGCAGAATTCCCATGGTCGTGATCTGCCCCCGCCGGCGGGCGAGATAGCCGTCAATGCCATCGGTCATGGCCGCCGCAATGAACAACGCCGAGGCCAGCAATTCCTTTTCCCCATTGACGCTGCTGAAGCGGGGACTGGATAGAATCCAGATCAGCAGGGGAATGCTGGCAATGCGGATCAGCGTGATGGAGTTGGGCAGATTCACACTCAGGGACGGCTCCGGGGGCCAGTCGGAAACCAGATTGATTATGCTCCACGGGAAGGGGGAACGCAATGCAGGGAAAATCACAGGTTAGGGCAAGGGCTGCCCAGCCATGGGGCTCCGCTTTGCGGGCCTCGCGAATCCTTACGCGAACTTCGCGATCAAAGTCTTCTTACCGCAAAGTACGCGAAGAACGGCCGCTAAGAACGCAAAGAGATGAGATTCCTCGGTGATCCACCGTGTCCTCCGAGGCTGTTGATTCATTTCGGCGCAGCCGCCGGTGCCTTCGGTTGCTTGGCGATGATCAGGTCCTTGACCTTGTCGTAAGTCGCCTGCGGAATGATCTTTTTCTGGACGAGTTGATTCTTGGCGAGGTAGGGACGGCCATCAATGATCTTCTGCGAATAGGCGTCGCCGATGCCGGGCAGGGCCTTCAGTTGATCCTTGGTCGCCGTGTTGATGTCCAGCTTCTCGGCCGGCGCCTTCGCGGCCTGTGCCGGAGCGGCATTCATCTCGGGGACGGTCCCGGTCTCCCGCGTGTACTGCGCGACAGCGGACTGCGACGTCAGCGCGAAAGCCGCGGTGAGAATCGCTAAAGCCATCAGCGTCCAAGACTTTTTCATTACTCCTCCTACTGATTAAGAACCCGCGTCCGGCTCGGGACTCGCGGCTTACTACGCGTAAATTCCCCGCTGCCGGATGGTATAGGCCACGCGGTCAATGGCCAGCATATAGGCCGCGATGCGATTGTTGACCTTGTGGGTTTCGGCGTAGCGCACCACGTCTTCGAACGACGACTTCATGATCGCGTCCAGTTGCTCGTTGACCACCGACTCCTTCCAGAAATAGCCCTGGCGGTCCTGCACCCACTCGAAGTAGGAAGTGGTTACGCCGCCGGCGTTGGCCAGAATGTCGGGAATCACGAACACTCCCTTTTCGCTGAGCACATCATCGGCCGCCGAAGTTGTCGGCCCGTTCGCGCCCTCGGCCAGAATGCGGCACTTCACCCGGTCCACGTTGCGGCTGGTGATGACGTTCTCAGTCGCGGCTGGAATCAGGATTTCGCACTCGGCCGTCAGCAAATCACTGGCGTCGCAGCGCTCGGCGCCGGGGAAACCGTGCACCGTGCCGTTTTTCTGGCGGAAGTCCACCAGCGCCTTCAGATCGATACCGTTCTTGTTGCAGAGTCCGCCGCCGACTTCCGCGATGCCGACGATCTTGTAGCCGACTTCGTGCATGAGCAGCGCGGCATTGGAGCCCACGTTGCCGAAGCCCTGCACGATGACGCGGGCGCGGGAGCGGTCAATGTTCAGTTTTCTGCAGGCCTCGTCGCAGACGATCATCACGCCGCGGCCGGTGGCCTCGCGGCGTCCGCGCGAGCCGCCTATGTTGATGGGCTTTCCGGTCACGCACGCGGTCACGGTTTGCCGCATGTGCATGGAATAGGTGTCCATCATCCAGGCCATGACTTGTTCGTTGGTGTTGACGTCGGGGGCGGGCACGTCTTTTTCCGGGCCGATGAATTCGATCAGCTCGGAGGTGTAGCGGCGGGTCATGCGCTCGACTTCGCCCATGGACATCTTGTGCGGATCGCAGATCACGCCGCCCTTGGCGCCGCCAAAGGGAATGTTGACCACGGCGCACTTCCAGGTCATCCAGCTGGCCAGCGCGCGCACTTCGTCGAGCGTGACGTCGGGCGCGTAGCGGATGCCGCCCTTGGCCGGACCGCGGGCGATCGAGTGCTGCACCCGGAAGCCGGTGAAAACCTCGAGGTGGCCGTCATCCATCTGCACCGGAATATAGACCGTAACTTCGCGGTTGGGATAGCGCAGAACCCGCCACAAGCCTTCATCCAGATTGAGTTTTTGCGCGGCCAGATCGAAGCGGGCGCGCTGCGATTCCCACGGGTTGGTCTCTTTGTCCACGTGTGGGGCGGTTGTCATCGTCGTCATAAACGTATTCTCCAGAATCAATGCAGGTCGGGAATGGCTGGACAATGCCGGCCGGCGCCGGGACGGTTCCCGGTCGGGGCGGGCAAACCTCCAGAGTATATGAGGGTGAATGGCAGGGAAGCAAGCAGGGGAGGTGGGGTAATGTCTCAGTTTGCGGGGACAACTATGTGGGGACAGCCGCCCCCGGCTGTCCGGTCGAGCGAAGCTCGACAGCGTGCAGCCAGGAATCTGGGCGAGCCGGCGCAATAATCGCGCGCTCGGCTCGCTTCCCGGTCAAGCTTAGGCACTGTCTCATCGGCCCAATCTGAATAGGCCGAAGCTCCGCCGCTGCTGAAGTCGCTCGCGAACGTTCTCGGGCAGAATGACTTTCTGTCCTGTTGACGAGTTTGCTTCGCAGTCGTCTCCGCAATCGGCGGGAACCGCCAACTAGCCCGGAGTGTCGCCGGTGCTTTGATTAAACGCATAGCCCACGATCCCTCCGTGGTCGTTGATGTTGTCCGCTATTGCAGCGTGACTGTCACGTTGGTCGTGTGCGTGATCGTACCTGAAACAGCGGTGACCGTGACCGTGTAATTCGTCGGTTGTGGAACGACACTATTGTTGCTACTGCCGCACGCCGCCTGCAGAAAGACAAGCAGCAGCAGAAGGCCGCCGAGTACCCAATGCCCGCGCCTCAGTTTTTTCCATCCACCAATCAGAGTGACCCCAAACATCAACGGGAGCCACACGGCATACAGTGGCCTGCTGAGCCGCCGACGGCCTGCTGGGGCCAGCATTGCCGCAGTTGCCGGTGCTGTGATCATCAGTGTCGAAGTAGCGGGAACGGCGCCGGGCGTCACTGGCGTCGCCGAGAGAGCGCAGCTCGGCACCGGTGCCGGGCCTGTAACTGCGCAGGTAAGTTGAATCGCATTCTCGAAGGGGTCGTTTAACGGAGCGAGAGTGATGACATCGGTTCCCTGACCTCCTGGCTGCAATGTCAACGTCGTGGATGCCGGTGTGATCGAGAAGTCCGCCGGGAGAGAGACCTCACGGATGCGCTCGTTGTACTGGTCGGCGATGAAGAGCCTGCCGAAGCTATCCACGGCCACGCCCGTGGGGGTGTTCATTTCGGCGCTGGTGGGGGAGCCGCCGTCGCCGCTAAACCCCACCACCCCGTTACCGGCCACGGTGGTGATGATCCCTGTAGAGGCGTTCACTTCGCGGACGCGCTCGTCGAAGATGTCGCCAAGGAAGATATCGCCCGAGCTATCCACCGCAATGCCGCCGAGGTATGCGAACTGCGCATCCAACGCCGGGCCGCCATCGCCGCATGGCGACGTCGGATGGGGACAATATGGATTTCCTTTGCCGGCAACAGTGGTAATGATTCCGGAAGAATTTACCTTTCGCACCACTTCGTTGAGTGCGTCGGTAATATAGAGATTCCCTGAACTATCCAACGTCAGTTCGTAAGGACTGTTCAGCTCCGCGCTGGTTGCCGGGCCGCCATCCCCGCTGTAGCCGGCGGTGCCGGTACCCGCAACCAAGCTGAGGACGCCACTGGAATTCACCTTCAGAACACGATTGCTCTGCCGGTCGGCGATGAAGACGTTGTCCATAGTGTCCACGGCCACGCCGGTCGGACCCGCAAGCTCTCCGTTGCTGCCGGTCAGCGTGGTAATAATGCCGTTCGTATCCACCTTGCGGATGCGCTGGGTGTAATAATCGGCGATGAACAGGTTGCCAGAAGTATCGACTGCAGTCGCGACCGGGTCCCAGAATCGAGCGTCGATGGCGGGGCCACCGTCGCCGCATGGTGACGTGGGGCCGGGACAGATGCTTCCGGTGCCCGCCACGGTGGTGATGATCCCGTTGGTAGCCACCTTGCGGACGCGGTTGTTATCCGGGATAAAGAGGTTGCCCAAAGTGTCGAAGGCCACCCCCGCCGGCGCACTGAGCTCCGCGCCCGCGGCAGAGCTACCGTCGCCACCAAAGCTCGCCCAGGGATCGCCGACCACATTAGTGAGTCCCCACCCGTTGCCGGCAAAAACGGTGACGTTGCCACTGGTATCTGCCTGGCGAATCTGCTGGTCGCCTGCGGAGGGGCCGCTGGCGAATAGCGTGTTGGAAGGGTCTACGATTGGCCGCCAAGCGCCGTTTGGGGCGGGAAGGGCTACAGGCCACACGTCGGCGATGAAGAGGTTGTCCGAGCTGTCCACGGCTACCGCAAAGGGCGTACTCAATCCTGGCGGGCCGTTGCCCCCGGCGTAGAGAATGATGCCGGTGGTGGTATCCACTTCACGCATCTGCTCGTTCAAAGTGTCGGCGATGAAGATATTGCCGGAGCTGTCCACCGCCACCCCGTGGGGCGAGTTCAGCAACGCGCTGGTGGCTGGCACGTTATCGCCGTTGAACCCGGCCGTGCCAGTGCCAGCCACCGTCGTGATGGTGCCGGTAGCATTCACCTCACGAATTCGGTTGTTGGCACTGTCGGCAATAAAAATGTCGCCAGAACTATCTACCGCTACGGTAAAGGGGTTGTTTAGCATGGCGGCGGTGGCCGGGCCGCCGTCGCCGCTGAACCCGGCTGTGCCATTGCCGGCCACCGTCGTGATGGTGCCGCTGGTATTTACCTCGCGAACTCGCTGGTTCCCGAAGTCAGTGATGAAGAGATCGCCGGAACTATCGAGAGCCAGGCCCGTCGGAAAGTGCAACATGGCACTGGTGGCGGGGCCACCGTCCCCGCTGAACCCGGTTTTCCCGTTGCCCGCGATAGTAGTGATGGTTCCGCCGGTGTCGACCTTCCGGACGACGTTGTTGACGGTGTCGGCGATGAAGACGTTGCCCGAGGCATCAACCACCAGCCCGAATGGTCCGAATAGTTGAGCGCTGGTAGCGGGGCCGCCGTCGCCCCCGTACGCAGGCGTGCCGTTGCCGGCAAGCACGGTCAACGTGCCGGAGGGGTCCACCTTGTAGACATAATTCTCGTCCGCATCGGAGATGAAGATGTTTTCGGCATGGTCCACCGCCACACCGGGCGCGAAAGCAAGCCCCGCCGACAGTGCGGCGATATTATTCGGCCCACCCCCCGCAAAGGTGGTTATGGTTTGTGCTTGCGCTCCCCGGGCGAACAGCACGGCAGCTGTAAGGAACAGGATCGTGGTGATGATGAAGGTGAGTATCCTCAATTTCACGTTGCCTCCTATGCAGCGCGGTCTGGCGCAGTCTGGCAGGAGAAGCCGCGGACCTGAGCTAAATGATGTTCTGCGCTGGCGATGCCAGACCACCTCTGCGTTCGACCGCGAGAGCAGTTTGTGGATTGCAGAGGCAGGAACTCCGCAACTCCGCCTCTACTTACAAGCACGCAAAAACACGGGCAAACTGGCTCATGAGGCAGGGATTTTTTTGCAGGCGTTGCCAAGCCCGTCAGTGAAAGTGCCTGCTTCCTGGCTAAGTGCTGGCAATCCATTGACTTTCAGCAGGATCCGGGATATCTTTCGCGCTCAAGAGCCGTCCCGCATCGCGGCATGGAGTGGTTATGCGCCCTGCCCCGTCTTATCCGGCTACCGAATTGCTCGCCCGCTGGACCCTGGGAGATACCGCGGCACGGGACGCCCTGGTTCCCCTCGTCTACGACGAACTCCGCCGCCTGGCCCGGAAATGCCTTGCCGCGCAACCTGGGGATCACGCTCTGCAGACCACCGACTTGGTCCATGAGGCCTATCTTCACCTGGTGGATCACAGTGCAATGCGTTGGGAGAGCCGGGTCCACTTCTTCGCCGTTGCCGCGAAGGTCATGAGGCGCATCCTGGTGGATCAAGCCCGGATGCGCGGCGCTGCCAAGCGTGGCGGCGACGCCATCACACTGGTCTTGGACGAGGCGGTCGCACTGCCCAAGGGCAGAGATCTGGACTTGGTGGCTTTAGACGATGCCCTGAACGGCCTCGCCGCGTTGGACCCGAGGCAGTGCAATATTGTGGAGCTACGCTTCTTCGCGGGATTATCCATCGAGGACACCTCGCAAGCCCTCGGAATCTCCCCCGCTACGGTCAAGCGGGAATGGGCGACGGCGCGGGTCTGGTTGCACGATGCCCTAAACAAAGCGGCCACGACATGACCCCGGAACGTTGGCAAGAGGTCAAAGAACTTCTTGGGGCGGCTCTGGAAATGGAGCCTGCCGAACGTGCGCCCTTTCTGGAGCGAACCTGTGCCCATGATTCTTTTCTGCGCGGCGAGGTCGAACGTCTGCTCGCGGTGGAAGACCGGGCGGCAACTGAATTCCTGAGGGATCCCGGGATTGCCGGAAGCTTGGACGAGAGTTTGGGTCAATCTGCCGACGCTTGGATCGGCCGCCGAGTCGGACCTTACAAGATTGTCGAGCAAATTGGCATCGGCGGAATGGGCGAGGTGTACCGCGCCTTTCGCGCCGACGATCAGTACCGCAAGCAAGTGGCGCTCAAGGTAGTGCGCGCCGGCCAGGATTCTGGTTTTGTCGTCAACCGTTTCAAGAATGAGCGGCAGATCCTGGCCAGTCTCGATCATCCCAACATCGCGCGCTTGCACGATGGCGGCACTACCGAAGACGGTGTTCCCTACTTCGTGATGGAGTTGATCGACGGCCAACCCATCGATCAATACTGCAACCACCACAACCTTTCCGTTACCGAGCGGCTCAAACTGTTCGTGCAGGTCTGCTCGGCGGTGCAGTATGCCCATCAGCGGCTGATCATCCACCGCGACGTAAAGCCCAGCAATATTCTTGTGACCTCAGGCGGAACACCAAAGCTGTTGGATTTTGGCATCGCCAAAATTCTGGACACCGAAGCGGTCACCGGAAAGTTTGAAACTACGCTGACCTTATTCCGACTTCTCACTCCCGGATATGCCAGCCCCGAACAAATCAAAGGCGAGCCCATTACCACCGCCAGCGACGTTTATTCGTTGGGCGTGGTGCTGTACGAATTGCTCACCGGACACCATCCCTATCGGCGACCCAATGGCACTCCGCAGGAAATCGCGCGCGCGGTTTGCGAGGTCGAGCCGGAGAAACCAAGTACGGCTGTGCACCGGATGGAGACGGCGGATAAGCATCGTGACTCGCAGGCATCTGCCGCCACGCCGGAGATTCCCGGGCGTCCTGCGGAGAAGCTGAGCAAGCGGCTGCGAGGCGATCTGGACAACATTGTCCTCATGGCCCTCCGCAGGGACCCGCAACGGCGCTATGCGTCGGTCGAACAGTTTGGCGAAGACATCCGGCGCCATCTCGAGAGCCTTCCGGTCGTCGCCCGCAAAGACACTGTGGGCTATCGCGCGTCGAAGTTTATCACTCGCCACCGAGCCGGAGTTGGCGCGGCGATCGTCGTCGCCATCACTTTGCTCGCAGGACTAGCCATTACAGTCCGTGAGGCTCACATCGCCCGTCAACAACAATCCAGAGCGGAGGCTCGATTCAACGACGTGCGGGAATTGGCCAACTCGTTAATGTTTGACGTGCATGACTCTATCCAAAACCTTTCCGGCTCAACTCCGGCGCGCAAGTTACTGGTGGAGCGAGCGCTGCACTATCTCGACAGCTTATCTCGGGAAGCAGGGTCAGATCTGTCTTTGCAACGAGAGCTGGCAGAGGGCTATTCGAAGTTGGGCCGCGTACAAGGCGGGAATACGGGCTCGAACCTGGGCGACACAAAAGGAGCGGTGGGAAGCTTTCGTAAGGCAGTGAAGATGCGGGAGACCATCGCCGCGGCAAATCCTGGCAACGTGCAGGATCAGCGAGATCTAGCCATCAGCTATCACGACCTGAGCACAGCTTTATATTATTCGGGCGATCTCAGCGGGTCGGAAAGTTTGCTAAAGGCGATTCAAGTCCTGGTTGGAGCGCATCCGTCTGATCCGACCCTCATCGGCAGCCTCGCCTTGACCTACCGCGACTTCGGGGCAGGACTCACAGGGGGGAATCATCTGGCGGAAGGCTTGGAACAGTACGAGCAGTCTCTTCAACTGTTTCAGCAGCTAGCCGATGCAGCGCCGCAGGACCTGAAGAGCCAACGCCAGGTTTCCTATAGCCATAAGCGCGTGGGAGCGACGCTCGCGGCCATGGGCAAACTGTCAGAAAGTCTGACGCATTACCAAACCGCTCTCGCCATCGATGAAAGGCTCATCACGGCGAACCCCGAAAACGCCCAGTTCCGCTATGACATTACGTTTACTTATAGTGATATGGGCTACGTTCTCGGCAAACGTGGAGAACTGGATGCTGCGCTGGCCAATTATCGGAAGGTCCTCAGCATTCGGAAGCAGTTGGCAGCAGCTGATCCGAAAGACGTAAAGGCTCGCAGCGGCATGGCCAGAACCTACGGTTATATTGGGACCCTCTTGGGACAGCAAGGCCGCCACCGCGAAGCGTTGGCCGCATTCCGTAATGCCATGGCCATTCGTGAAGAGCTGGTATCGATGGACACAGGCAATAACGAATGGCACGAGGACCTGGCACGCTCATACTACCAAGTTGGAGTTGCTTCAGCTGCTCTGGCGGCGAAGTCGCGGGCATCGAACGAGCAGGTTGCGCTTTGGCGCCAGGCGCAAACTCATCTTCAACGGGCCCTGCCAGTCTGGAAACAACTGGAGGCGGCCGGGCGCCTGGCAGGCGAGGAGGTACGTGTGCCTCAGGAAATCGTGGACAAGCTTGCAGAATGCAAAAACGCCATCGCAAAGCTTGAGGCTCAAGCGATCGCGACGCGGCCGCAGTAGCGGAATCAGTCCGCGATGAAGTTCCAGCCAGCGAACCGCTGCTCCCGTACAGCTAAAGCGAGGATCCAATTGCCGGCCCCACACCCACGCAAGAACTGTGCGGCGAAGAAAGAAAACCGTGAGTGAATATTTCCTCGTCGTATAGTTGCCTCCTTCGATTGACCCCTGATCGATGAGGCTTCCTGCACTTACATAAACGAAAACTGTACTACACTCAATGATCGGTACCGTCCCGGCGGCGTTGGCATTGATCTGAGCCTGAGTTCCTCCGGCCAAGGTCCACTGATCTCCCACGTGGTTATACGTCCGGCCCGAATAGATAATGGATTCGAAAACCAGTGGAGTTCCGTCCCAACGTGTCGAGCTGGTGATCGTGTGCTCGAACAGGGGGCAAACTATATCCACATCGTAGGTGTCAGGTGGGAGTCCTGAAATGTGGCGCACTCTGTGAAAATGCCAACTCCTACATCTGGTTGGCTGCCCACTGATTCCTGACCCCTACCCTAGAGCGGCGGCTCGATGGTGATGTTCGTGCCGTAGGTGCAGTCCGTCGTTTCCTGCTGGAGGTTGGTCTTTGCGCCCAGGGCCTGGGTTAGTATTTCCGTTCTGCGGGGGAGATAATCGCCGGCACCCACCCAGATGTTGATGGTGCGGTTCGCGTCGGGACCATGAAGAGTGGACTGGTATTGGAAGGTAGCCGAGCCGCCGATTACCATGGGGCCGACCAGCTTCAGGTTTTCGCGCGTGTACCCGTTCTTTAACTCGTCCGGAATCAGCGCCGAGGGCGCGAAGGCCGTCTGATACTGCGCCATCTCTGCCGGGCTCGCCTTCTGCCACGGGCCGCCGCCCGTTTTCTCGTAGGCGTCATTGCCGATCATGATCAGATTGGCCAGGGTGCGTTGCGGCGATGACTGCTCGACCATCACGTGAACCCGATCGGGCCCGGCGATCTCAATCAACCTGACGAGGGGCGAGCCGGCAAAATTGCCGGAAACGACCTTGCGGCAGCTGTGCGACATGTCGCGAGCCACGGCGGCAGCAGCCTTGGTGACCACGTCGACGGGATCGTCGCTGGCGGTGATGGCGCGCCCGTCGGCTTCCTCGTTGCTCAGCACCTTGGCCGGCTTCGCGCCTTGCGCGCGGGCCCGGCTCTCGCGGGCCACATCACCCAGGGATTGATCCTGAGCGATACAACCCGTCGCCAATAACAACATCATCACCGCAACAGCTATAACGCGAGTCTTCATGATTCCCCCAAGACGCCTGGCCCTTGCGACCGACCCCTGACCCTGCCTTTCTACATCGGCGCTTCGATCTTGATCTCAATCCCGTACGTGCACTCGGTCGTGGTGTGCCAGGAGGTTCCCATCTTCGGGTCGTAGGTCATCATTTCCGTTTTTCGCGGAAGCCTGTCGCCTGCCCCCACCCAAATGTCCACGGTGCGGTCAATGAAGCTGTCGCGGACCTTGAACTGGTAGTGAAAGGTGGATACGCCCTTGATCACTTCGGGCCCGATCAGCTTTACGTCGCCGGGCTTGTAGCCGAACTTCAGCTCATCGGGAAGCTTGAGCGCGTTTGGCGCGTATGTCTGATACCACGCCATTTCCATCGGATCGATTTTCGCCCAGGGTCCATTTCCGAGCTTCCGGTAACCCTGCTTGCCGATCATGATCATCTCGCTTGGTTGATCCCCCTGGTCGGCGACGACGCGCATGCGATCGTCGCCGGCGAATTCCGTCGTCACGACTTGAGTCCAGCCCGGTCTCGGCCCGGAATTGCCGGACGCCATCTCATGGCAACGGTGCGAGTTGTCGCGCAGCATGGCGGTGGCAGCCTTGGTGATCACTTCGAGCGGATCATCGCTGGCCGTGACGGCTGTCTCCGGCCCGTCGCTGGTCAGTGTTTTGGCGGGTTTGGATTGCGCGGTGCGTGCGCGAGTCTCGCGCGCTACGTCTCCGAGCGGACGGTCCTGGGCCGAGTTGACTTGAACCAGGCAGAAAGTGCCGAAAGCCAGCGTCGCCGCGATCGCCGTATTTCTCACCCCAGCACCCCACAAGCAGAAATCCAATCGCTGATGATGCCTGACCCCTGACCCCTAGCCCCTGGCCCCTGACCCCTTGCTCTTGCCCTCAGCCCCCAGCCGAATCTCCATGCCTTCGGCCGCGGCCCGCACTTCGGGATAATAGTTGCGCGCGTTCTCAACCACTCGGTCGACGATTTCGTCGGTGTGGTCGGGATCGTGGTGGTAGAGGATCAGTTCTTTCGCGCCGCTTTCCATCACCACATTGACCGCTTCGCGCCAGTGGCTGTGTCCCCAGCCGCGGCGGCGCGCGGCGTACTCTTCCGGCAGATACTGCGCGTCATAGATGAGGAGGTCGGCGCCTTCGGCCAGCTTGCGCACAGCCTTGTCAAAGTTAACGTCGCCCGGTTCGTTGTCGGTGGCGTAGACCAGCACGCCGTCCTCGGTTTCAAGACGAAATCCCAGGCAGCCCTGGGGATGGTTCAGCCACGCGGTCTTGATGCGGATGTCGTCTTCCATGTCGAGGCAGCCGTTTTCGATGTCGTAGAAGTCGCGCTTGGCCTTCATCTCGTCGAGGTTGACGGGGAAGTACGGCGAGGCCATCTGCTCGGCCATCACCTGCTCCAGGCTGCGGGTGCGGCTGGAAGAATGAAAGAAGAAGTGACTGTTGGGGCTGTCGTAGAGGGGACGGAAAAACGGCATGCCCTGGATGTGGTCCCAGTGAAAATGGGAGACGAAAACGTGAGCCGCGAAGGGCCGGTCGCCGAACTCGCGCTCCAGATGATGTCCCAGCACGCGGAAGCCGGTGCCACAATCGAAGATGTAAATGCGATCCCCCAGGCGCACCTCGACGCACGAGGTATTTCCTCCGTAGCGCAGGTTCTCGGCCTGTGGCGTGGGCGTGGAGCCGCGCACGCCCCAAAACTTAATCAGCATAAATTTCCGTGGCGCTTAATCCGTAATCTTCGGTTGCGGCGAATCATCCCTTCAATTTCGATCGCGATTCCGCTTCGACTGCCCGTTACCCTGCTGCTCAAGAAGACTCTGGGAGCAACCGCCGGCCGCGTAACTCGAATTTCGCGCGGCGCAAGATGCTCATAATACTTGAGATATCCTCGATTTTATCGTTTTGCCGGAAGCCAACAAGTGACGAAAGTTTTGCCGCTGGTCCAAGGCTGCGCTGGGAAAAAGAGCAGCCACCGGGAGTTCGAGTGGTTCTCATCCGCGATTAGAACAAACGCCTGCAGTGCGGGCCTGAGTGGACCGGGCGGTTACTTTGGGTTGGCCGCAGCCGCGCGAGGCGCTTAGGCGCATGCAGTTAGGCTACATATACTGGTCGTGCCGGGTTAACCGTTTCTCGAGGCACTCATGCAGATCTCAAAGGGCTGGCAGTGGGTTGTGCGTGCGGTTTTGCTGCTGCTGATCATTGCTTTGGGATCGTACTATCTCATTCGACTTGCCCTCAACTCGCCGCCGAAGCCGCAAACGGCTTCAACCACTGAAAGCAAAGAGCCTCCCGCGAACGAAGCTGCGTTCCGGTCCGCTCTCGAGGCTGGCAATCAAGCTCTCCGCGACGGACGATACACTGACGCGCTGGACCGTTTCCTGGAGGCGGAGCGGTCTGGGGAGCGGTTGAGCGATGAGCAGTACGAGGCTCTGAAGAATTCCCGGTTGCAACTAGCAAGAATCTACGAAGCAGGTGCAGACAACTCCGCAGCGCAGCGGGTTTACCACCTCCTAACCGATTGCGCCTTGCAGCAAGGGTATGCGCAGTCTCGGGCCAAGCAATGGGAACGGGCTCTGGCGCGAGCCCAGGATTCCGAGGACCTCTCCGGGCATTTGACCGAGGATAGGCGCGGTGCTCTGCAGCACGCCATCGGTTTAGCGGCAAGTTCGCTCGTCGAACTGCAACGCTACCCCGAGGCCGCGCAGGCCCAGCAGCGCTTGATCGACTATCTCAAGGCGACGGTCGACGGCGATGACTGGGCCTTTACCTTCAATTATGAGAGTCTGGCCGAGACCTACTCGAAGGCACAGAATTGGCCGGGGTTTGAACAGACGCTGCTGCTCGCCATTGCCGCGTGCGACCGAACCCTGGCGAATCTCCCGGCGGAAAACGGCCCGACGATTTCGGATGCGACGCGCCGTACTAAGAACGTGGCGCAATATAATCTGGTGATCGCCTACTACCGGGAAGGAAGTACCGAGACCGCTCTTTCCAAAGCCGACGATTTTTTTGCCGCCTACCCGGAAGGCCCGCAGGACCCGATGCATCCTATAACTGTACAGTTTCATTCCCGGGATTTTGCCTCTTTGGCCCTGACGATCGCGACCGAGGCCAAGCGGCCCCAGGACGTGGACTATTGGCGGCAAAAGGGCGGTGTAGTGCAGGGCGACTTCTACGTCATCGCACTTCACCCCTACAAGCCCCAGTGAGTGCTGTTTCAGCCTGGCGCCTTGGGCGAAGAGGGGGATCAGTCTCTATAATGAAAAGCCCCGCCCTTGGCGCGGGATTCCGAACCATGCTGCGGCCCGACTTCCACGAGTTCTCCCGTCTTGCCCGCACCGCCACGCTCGTGCCGGTGGTGAAGTCGGTCAGCGCCGACCTGCTGACGCCGGTGTCGGCCTTTCTCGCCATCGCCGACAAAGAGCCGCACGCCTTTCTGCTGGAGTCGGTCGAGCGCGGCGAGCAGATCGGGCGCTACACGTTTCTCGGCGCCCGCCCTTATATGCGGCTCAAGGCGCACCAGGGCAAAGTCGAGATTGAGCGCGGCCGCCGGCGGGAATCGCTGTGCGAGAACGTCTTCCAGGCAGGGAAGCGCCTGCTGCGCGAGCACCGGCCGGCGACCGTGCCCGGATTGCCTCCGTTCACCGCGGGCGCAGTCGGATATTTCGCCTACGACGTGGTCCGCCAGCTGGAAAGAATCGGCGAGCACGCCAAAGATGATCTCTCGCTGCCCGACGCCGAGCTGATGTTCTTCGATCGCCTGCTGGCCTTCGATCACCTGCGCCACCAGATCCACATCGTGGGCGCGGCCGATGTGACCCGCGAAACTCCGCGCCGCGCCTACGACCGCGCCCTGCGGGACATCGCCGTGCTGGAACGGAAACTGGCGCGAGGATTAAGCGCGAGCCTGTGGCGCAACTCGGGCAAAGCGAAGGCCGGCAAGCTGAAGGTCGACGCCCGCACCCGGCGCGAGGATTTTCTCGGCAGCGTGGCGCGTTCGAAGGAGTACATTGCCGCGGGCGACATTTTTCAAGTTGTGCTTTCCCAGCGGCTCGATTTCACCCCCGGCGTTGCGCCGTTCGACTTGTATCGCGCTCTGCGCCAGGTGAATCCTTCGCCTTATCTCTATTTTCTGCGCCTGGGCGACACCCACATTCTCGGTTCTTCTCCGGAAATGCTGGTGCGGGTTACGGGACGCAAGCTGGAATACCGGCCGATTGCGGGCACGCATCCGCGCGGGAAGGACGAAGTCGAAGACCTGCATCTCGAACAGCTCATGCGCAGCGACGAAAAGGAGCAGGCCGAGCACGTGATGCTGGTAGACCTCGGCCGCAACGATCTCGGGCGGGTCAGCGAGTACGGCTCGGTCCAGGTGAAAGATCTGATGTACGTGGAGCGCTATTCGCACGTCATGCACCTGGTCTCGGCGCTGGAAGGTACGCTGCGAAAGGATCTCGACGCGCTCGACGCCTTTGCCGCCTGCTTTCCCGCCGGAACGCTGAGCGGAGCGCCCAAGGTGCGCGCCATGCAGATCATCGAGGAACTTGAGCCCACGCGCCGCGGCGTCTATGGCGGATCGGTGCTGTACGCGGATTTCGCCGGCAATCTCGATTCCTGCATCGGCATCCGCACCCTGCTCATGCAAGGGAAGAAAGCGTATCTGCAGGCGGGCGCAGGCATCGTCGCCGACTCTGATCCGGCGCGCGAGTACGACGAGTGCATGAACAAGGCGCAGGCGCTGCTGCGGGCGGTGGAGATGGCGCGAGGCGCCGGGTAGCTGCAGAATAGCCAATCAGAAAATAGCCACGGATTCCGACGGATCGGCACCGATAACCCAAAGAAATTGTCAAGGCGGTGTATCCGTGTGAATCCGTGAAAATCCGTGGCGGATGGCTTCCAAGGGGCTACAGCCTGAGAAAGTTCCCCACCATTTGTTTTCCTCCCTCGGTCAGCACGCTCTCTGGATGGAACTGCACGCCTTCGACGGCGCACTGCCGGTGGCGCAGGCCCATGATGGTGCGGTCTCCGTCTTTCTCCGTGGTCCAGGCGCTGATTTCCAGTTCGGCGGGCAGGTTCTTCTCTTCGACGATGAGCGAGTGGTACCGCGTGGCCGTCATCGGCATGGGCAGGCCCTGGAAGATGGTCTTGTTGTCGTGGACGACGGAACTGGTTTTGCCGTGCATGAGGTGAGCCGCGCGCACGACTTTGCCGCCGAAGGCCTCGCCGATCGCCTGATGTCCCAGGCAGACTCCGAGTATCGGAACTTTCCCCGCCAAGCGCCGGATCAGTTCAATGCTGATGCCCGCCTCGCGCGGGGTGCAGGGCCCGGGAGAAATCACGATCCCCTCCGGCCGCATCTTCACGACTTCATTCACCGTCACTTGATCGTTGCGGCGGACTTCAACCTCCGCCCCCAGTTCGCCCAGGTACTGCACCAGGTTGTAGGTGAACGAATCGTAGTTGTCGAGGACGAGAATCAATCGCGCTCCTCGCATCAGATTACACCAGAGGCTAGGCCTCGGACCGCAGACCTCAGACCTCGGACTTCAGGCCTGGGATGGCCGAGGGCCCTAGGTGTTAGGTCTGATGTCCGAGGTCCGACGTCTGAGGCCGGTTTTTCGTTACCATCGTCATTTCCCCCCGCCTCGCCCGCGCGCTACATTAGCCCCATGGCTACCGGACCCGGACGTGCGAAATACCGCTGCGCGCAGTGCGAGAAACCCGAAGACGCGTGCGAGTGCGAAAAGTTCTGCTGCCTCTGCCAGGCGGCGCTTGACGTCCGCATCTGCGCCGACGGTCTGATGTATTGCGAACCCTGCCGCAACGCCTGCGACTACAAGACCTCAGATTAGACGCCGACCGCGGAAGTTCTATTGTTGATTTTTGATTGTCGATTGTTGATTGAAAACCCCAAGGACGCGAAGAGGTTGATTTTAGTCAATAATCAACAATCATCAATCAACAATTCCTGAGTTTATCCCACCCCTGATTTGGCATATGAGGAACTTTTGAGGCACAATGAAATCAAGAGCAGTGCTGGGGGGTGGGGTCATGAAACGCCGAATCGCCATCTGGGCGAGCGTGGGCTTTCTGATTGCATGTTGCTGGGTCCTGTATACCTTTGTAGTGCCCTTCGATTTCCTTGACAAGTCGTTGCGACAACCGGTGGTTCTGGCGGCTATCTATGCCACCTGTCCGATCTGCTACGCGGGGCGCTATTTCCCGCTGCATTTCTGGTGGGTGCCTCCCATCAACGCGGCGACTTACATACTGCTGGGTCTGATCGCGGAAATGCTGCGCTCCCTATTGGGCATGGCCCCGGCCTTTAAGGCAGAATAGGTCGGTTTGCGCTTTACGCCTTTTTTCCACTCCCTGAGGAGATTTCATGGCTACCACGATGCACGTCAGCGACGTAGCCGAGTTGCTGAGCGAAGGCCGAACGCACTTCAATCTCTCCCCGGCGGCGCTGGTCGAGCATTCGGTCCGTCGCCATGAAGCGATGCTGGCGGCCAACGGCGCGATCGTCGGTTACACCAATCGCACCGGACGTTCGCCGAAAGACAAGTTCATCGTGCGCGACGAAACGACCGAGCACACGGTGGCCTGGGGCGCGGTCAATACGCCCTTCGAGCCGGAAAGATTCGACGCGCTGTATGCCCGGGTGATGGACCACCTGCGCGGGCGCGAACTCTACGTGCAGGATCTGTTCTGCGGCGCCGGTCCCCTGTATCGCCTGCCCGTGCGCATCGTCAATGAATACGCCTGGCACAACCTGTTCGTGCGGCAACTGTTCCTGCGTCCCACGGCGGAGGAATTGAAAACCCACCGTCCCGAATTCACCGTCATTTCGGCGCCGGAGTTTAGAGCCGATCCCCGGCGGGATGGGGTGAATTCCGAAGTCTTCATCCTGCTGAATTTCACCCGCCGCACCGTGCTGATTGGTGGAACTTCTTACGCGGGCGAGATGAAGAAATCCATCTTCAGCGTCATGAACTTCATGCTGCCGCCGCGCAATGTGTTCCCCATGCACTGTTCGGCCAACGTGGGACGCGACGGCGCGAGCGCTCTGTTCTTCGGGCTCTCCGGCACGGGCAAGACCACGCTCTCGGCCGACCCCTCGCGCGATCTGGTGGGCGACGACGAGCATGGCTGGAGCGCCGACGGTGTCTTCAATTTCGAGGGCGGATGCTACGCCAAGTGCATCAAGCTCTCACGCAAGAACGAACCGCAGATCTGGAACGCGTTGCGCTTTGGTTGCGTGCTCGAAAACGTGGCGCTCGACGCGGACTCGCGCGTTCCTGACTACAACGACGACAGCAAGACCGAGAACACTCGCGCAGCCTATCCGGTGGATTTCATCGACCACGCTGTGATTCCGGGCGTGGCCGGGCATCCCAGGAACGTGGTGTTTCTCACCGCCGACGCTTTTGGCGTTCTGCCGCCCATCTCGCGCCTGACGCCCGAGCAGGCCATGTACCACTTTCTGTCGGGCTACACGGCGAAAGTTGCGGGAACTGAAGCTGGCGTCAGGGAACCTTCGGCCACGTTCTCGACTTGCTTCGGATCGCCGTTTCTGCCGCTCGCTCCCAAGGTTTACGCCGAGATGCTGGGCCGCCGCCTGCGCGAGCACAACGCGCAATGCTGGCTGGTCAATACCGGTTGGCAGGGCGGCCCCTACGGCGTGGGCAGGCGCATGGAGATTCCTTTCACGCGCGCCATGGTGGATGCGGCCGTCGAAGGCGAGCTGACCAAAGAGGAATTTGAGATTGAGCCTACGTTTGGATTCAGCATTCCGAAGGCGTGCCACGGCGTGCCTCTGCAGATACTGAACCCGCGCAATGCCTGGCCCGATAAGGCGGCCTACGACAAGGCGGCCGAAGACCTGCGCAACCGTTTCGCCAGGAACTTCGAGCATTTCGATGCTCCGCCCGAGGTCAAGGCAGCGGGACCGAAGGCACAGAGGTAATTTTCGATTGACGATTTCCGAATGTCGATTTTCCCGAACATTCCGGGTGGCTCATTCGAAAATCGGAAATCGACAATCGGAGATCAAGGCAGGCTCCCTGGCCCAGCCCTGGCCTCCGCTCCCTGTGGTTAAATCGAGACTATGTTCGCGCGTAAGATTTACGTGGAGTATGAAGAAAATGGACGCAGACTTCCCTGCCCGCTGAAGTGGCTCGACAGCTTCTCCATGCGCAACTTCACCAATGCCAGCATTTTTGACGACACGCTGCCGGTGGCCGATGGCCGGATGGAAATCGGTTCCAGCGTTCCCCTCGAGCCACTCCGCGACGCGATGGAGGACTGGTTCCGGCGCAAGGGATATCTGCCCAAAGAGTCGAAATTGTCACTGGCGGAGAACTGAAGGTCGCCGCACACTGAAATGGGTCAAATCAAGCAGCGCCTGCCCATTTTTGCCATATTGCGGCGGCTGATGATCCGGATCACGGGAGGAGAACCTCAAGTTATCATAGACTTACAGCAACTCAAGAATTGGTAAGCAAGTTGCTTGAACAAGATCGGAGGTGCTTTGTGAGCGACAAACTATCGCGATCCCCCCATGCAAGCACCCAAGGAACCAGATTGCAGATTGTAGCCCGTGGCTCCAGGCGCAGTTCTTCAGATGCATTTCTCCTGATTTTGCCTTCCTGGGGCACGGGTAGTTTTGCCGAGCCTGCATTCGAGAGTGGCGTTGAACCACCCAGCTTTCGAAACAAGCTGCTGGGAGTCGCAGTCGTCGTGGGAGTCAGTGGCGGCTTCTGGACCGGAGTTGGATTGCTCATCGACCACCTCATGAGATAGTCGAGAAGCGAAACGGGGCAGCTTGCCAACCAGCGTCTGCCCCGTGTTCTTTTCTTCACTTGTCGTAGCGCAGCAGCGACATCACGTCGTAATTCTTCAGCTTGTCCCGCCCCTTTAGAAATTCCAGCTCCACCACAAATCCCAGGCCTGCGATCCGGGCGCCGAGCGACTCGGCGAGCTTGGCGGTGGCTTCGGCGGTGCCGCCGGTGGCGAGCAGATCGTCCACGATGAGCACGCGCTGGCCTTTTTCGATCGCGTCCTTGTGAATCTCGAGCGAGTTGGTGCCGTACTCGAGGGCGTAGTCATGCCTCACGGTTGCGGCGGGAAGCTTGCCCGGCTTGCGCACCGGAACGAATCCGGCGTTGAGGCGATAAGCCAGCGCGGGGGCGAAGATGAAGCCGCGCGCCTCCATGCCCAGCACCAGGTCCACGTCGCGCGCAATGTAGTACTCGGAAAGTCTATCAATGAGCGTGGTCAGGCCGACCTTGTCTTTCAGCAGGGTCGTGATGTCGTAGAAAAGAATTCCGGGCTTGGGAAAGTCGGGGATTTCGCGAATGAGTTTCTTCAGTTGGTCGGCGTTTAGCGACGTGGCGGGGGGCATCTAACATCCTCCGAGGTTTCAAAGTGTCAAGGTTTCAGAGTTTCAATGTTTCAATGTTTCAAAGTTTCAAGGTCAAAGCCTGCTTCTTCCTCGCAACTTTGAAACTGTGAAACTTTGCAACTTTGCAACTTTCTACCACGCTCCTTCAATGCGAAACGAACTGAGTCCGGCGACCGGCGCCGTGTCGGAGACTTCGACGGCATCCACGCGGGCGGCGCGCGGTCCCTCGCGCAGGCGCGAATGCAGGCCGAGCAGTTGGTCGCGCGTGCCCTGGGCCAGAATTTCCACGCTGCCGTCGTGATTGTTGCGTACCCATCCGGCGATGCCGAGAATGCTCGCCTCGCGCTCCACAAACCAGCGGAAGCCGACGCCCTGGACGCGTCCGCGGACCAGGAAGCGGCGGGCGAGGGTCGGTTTTTCGGCAGAGGTCATGCGCTGAGATGGAAATGCAGAAGTAAGAAGTCAGAATGAAGAAGTAAGAACGGTGCTGCGGTTAACTTCTGCATTCTTACTTTTGCATTCTGACTTCTACATTCTGACTTCTCACGCTCGCGACAGATACGCGCCTTCCGACGTGTCCACCTTGATCTTCTCGCCTTCATTGATGAAGGGCGGCACCTGCACGACCAGCCCGGTCTCGGTCTTCGCGGCCTTGGTCACGCTGGAAGCGGTGGCGCTCTTCAGTCCGGGCTCGGTCTCAATCACGGTCAGGATCACAGTCTGCGGCAGTTCGATGCCGACGGCCTTGCCGTCAAAAAACTCCACTTTGATTTCAAGGTTGGGAATCAGGTACTCGACCGCGTCGCCCAGAATTTCCTTGGTCAGGTGGGTCTGCTCGTAATTTGTAGTGTCCATGAAGTAGTAGCTGTCGCCGTCGGCATAGAGGAACTGCATTTCTACTTCGTCGACGTTGATCTTCTCGATGGGGTCGGGCGAGCGGAAGCGGTGCTCGAACATGGCGCCGGTGCGCAGGTTGCGCAGCTTGGCCTGGATGAAGGCGCGCAGGTTGCCGGGCGTGCGGTGCTCGACCGAGAAAACGGAATGCAGATCATTGTTGTGCTTGATGATCATGCCGGGGCGGAGTTGTGTGGCAGGGATCGACATTGCTTGAGAGACTCTCCTCTACGATTGCGGATTGCGGAGCCGGCAGAAGAGCCTGTCCTGAGCAACCCCGAGGTATCGAGGGGGTGCCGAAGGACGGGCAGGCCACAAGTTCCGCCGCTATGGTGGCGAAAACATTATTTTACACGCAGGCGCGGGGGAAGGGAAACCGCTGCAGGGGCCAGGAGTCAGGGGTCGGAATCCTCGGAGGTCGAGGGCGTGTCAGGTTGGGTTAGCCGCCATGGGTTTATGATGATTCCGACAGGCGGATTAGCCCGCAACCTGCGCGAGTTCTTTGGCGGGCGGAAAAAAGAGGTCTTCACCATGCGCATCGGACGTTATGAATCTTCGGAAGGCAGCAACGTAGGTACGGCCATTACCTTCCTGCTGATTGGGCTGGGAGCCGGGGCGCTGGTCGGGCTTCTGCTTGCGCCCAAGAGCGGACGGGAGTTGCGCCGCGATATCAAGCGCGGCTACGACGATACCAAGGATGCCGTCGGCGAGTGGGCCGACACAGCCGCTGAAACGGTCAAAGAAAAGGTGCGCGATGCGGGAGAGCGCGTGCGCGACGTGGCCAGCCGCGGCGTGGATGCCGCTTCGGATCTGGCTGAGGATCTGCGCGACACCGTGCGGGAAAAGGCGGAACCGATCCGCCGCGCGATTAATCGGAGCTGAACTTCAGCGGCCAGTGATCAGCGATCGGAAGCCATATGCTTGCTGATCTGTTCTCAGACAGATCGAACAGCCGTGGAAGAGCGGCGCTTCAGCGCCGCGTTGGCATGATCCAGAGAATTTGGGCTTCAGCCCCGGTGAACCCCAGGGCCTAAAGGCCATCCTCTTAGGGAACCGGTACGCGGCCCTGAAGGGCCGCTCTTCCACGCGGCTCCACAAGATCGCTGACTAGCCAAGCGTTTTCCAGGACGTCAAGGGAGCCTCATGGCTTCCCCCAATTGCCCACCGGCCACTGCTGATCAGTACAGGTGGAAATCGACTTCCACGGCAATTTGTGTCGCAACCGGCTGACCGTTAAGCGTAGCGGGCTTGAAGCGCCAGCGGCTGACGGCTTCGATCGCCTTCTCGTCCAAACCCATTCCCAGGCTTTGCCCAACGCGGATGTTGTAGGTGTGCCCATCCTTGCCTACGATCACCAGGAGCACCACGATGCCCTGCATCTTGGCCTTGCGAGCTTCGTCAGAAAAGCTGGGCTCGGAATTGTAGATCACCTGAGGCACCGTCACTCCTTGCTTGCCAGCGGGAAAAACTCCCGGCGGGCCGGAGCCGAAGAAAGGCCCGGATGACGACCCCACGCCATCACAGCAGCTCGTTCCGATTCCCGTCGGACCGCCGGGGCCGTTCGAGGGCGTCGAAAACCGCGACAAGGGATCGCCGATCTGACCGCCCTGGGGCAGCTTGATATCGGGCGCAACCATTATGGTTTCTTCTACGGGAAGCCTGGGCATTTCTTTGGGAACGACCACGGTTGGAGGAACGATTTGTGGATCGAGCGAGGCGCGCGGAAGACTTCCATGCGAAGCCGGGATCGGATCAAAGCCGCCACCGCCACCGCCATGGTTTCCGGAGAAAACCAGCGGGAGATCATCCAGCCGGGGGAATCGCAGGCGGACTCCGGGCGGACGATTCTCTATCACGCAACTGGTGAAATAGATGAGCAGTCCCACGATCAGGGCCTGCGCGGCCATTGAGAATGCAAAGGCCTCCGGCCGTGTTCGATAGGGCTCGTCGGCTTTGCCGGAAAACATCGAAAACAGATTCGAGCCGGAAGGCCCGGAAGTGGCTGCGGTCATGGCGCACCCCTGGTGGAGTCCTTACTCGGGATGAGACGCAGGAATCGGGGAAAAGGATTGCTCGGAACAGTAGCAAGTGGCTAGTGATCAGTGGTCAGTGATCGGCCCCCGCAAGACAGGGCCGATCTGGCTCGTCTACATGTTCTGATACAGATCGAACGTGGAAGAGCGGCGCTTTAGAGCCGCGTTGGCATGATCCAGAGAACTTGGGCTTCAGCCCCGGTGAGCCCAGGGCCTAAAGGCCGTTCCTCCTAGCGAACCGGGACGCGGCCCTGAAGAGCCGCTCTTCCACGTGGCTCCCACAAGATCGATGACAAACCAAGCGTTTTTCTGGGAGGACGTCAAGAGAGCCTCATGCGTTCCATCGTTGACCCCTGATCTCTGACCCCTGGCTTCGCCCTACCGGAATATGCTGGCGAAGAATCCTCCGACGCGGCGCAGGAAGCTGCGGTGTTCGGTCTTGGACTGCGGTTCTTCTTGCTTTTCTTCTTCCTTCTCTTGGGGCGGGGACTGAATCACAGGATCGAGGTGCACTAGCCGGGCCGATGAGTCAGCCAGAGGCAAATCGGCAGCTGCCGCGAGGGGCGGGAGCGGTGCGGCGGCGTGATCCTTGGCGCTGAAGACGAAAGGCGCATTTACCTCAACGTGCACGTCATTGGGGTGCGACGGGGGCAGGGGCGCGGTTTCGGGCCCATTCGACAAGGTCGTTCGCACCGTGCCTCCGAACACCGAACCGATTTCTCCGGAAGCACTCACCGACGGCGCAGAGGTCCCGCCGAGGCGAGTCGTCTCGGGCAACACCGAGTCCGACAACGGCGGCGCGGCCGCGGCATTGGCCAGCAGTACCGGTGAGGGCGGAGGGCAACCGCACTCGAGGGGAATGTCGGTGTCCACGCGGTCGATCCGCCCGGAGCGAAACACGGCCTGCTCGGCTGGCCTCACCTGGTAGATGCGGTCGCCCATCAGTTCAGAAACGATGGCCGAAGATGTGTTTCCTTTCAGCGCCCGCACACAGGTGTTGCCGTGGGAGTCGGCGCTGATGGCGAAATCGAAATGGCCGGGCCCGGCGAACATGATGCGGAAGTCGGGAGTGAGTAGCGAATCGGCCGAGGCGGCCAGCGAGTAGTGCGACTCCAGGGCGCCCACGCTCAGCGCGAGCATGAGATCGCTCTGGTTGTGCGAGGGAGTAATCGAAACCGAGGTGCCCGGGCACACGAAGACTTCCCCGCCACGGGACAGGCGCAGGATCGCGGTTTCCGAGCCGGCGGTCAGCGACGAACCCGCGGCAAGACGGCTTCCCGCCAGCACCAACACGCCTGAACCGCCGGTCAGGGGCAGGGCCGCGGGAGCAGTGTCCGGCGATGGGCCAGGCGGTAGGTTCGGTCCCGCTGGCGGCTGGCCGGACGTGGCAGTCTTCCCCCCGGTCACGTCTGCATTCCCACTTTCCGGCGGCTTGAGACGAATCAGCAGGCGTTTGCTCACGATCTCCCAGGTGTAGCCGTAGGGCGCGAGCATGTCGACGATGATGCGCGTCACCGGAGGTTGTTTCTGGTACTGGTAGGCGAGGACTGCCTCGACGTTCTGCTGGTCGATCGCGGTTCGCTTGGGTGGCGCTCCCAGCCGGGAATTGGGCAGGTCGATCAGCAGGCGGGGCGGCGAAGTCAGGGTCTGAATTTCCGGGGTAATGCGGCCGCCCGTGGAGAGAATTTCGATCGCCGGGGCGCCATGATCCTCGACGAGCTGAATGCTCTTCACCACCGGCGGCGGACCGGAAGTCTGGGCGACAGGGAACAGGGCCAGCAGGCACACCACCAACGTCGCGCACAAGAACTTGAGCGCAGGTCGAGGCAATGAATCCCTCACTTGAAAGCTAAGGGAAACATAACACAGGGGACTGGGGTCAGGGACAGTGGGCAGGGCTGGGTGCGGAAGTCAGAAGTCAGAAGTCAGAAGTCAGAGGTCTGAGGTCAGAGGTCAGCGGGCAGAGGAACGTACCCGGCTGACCACTCGTCACTGATCACTAGAGGCCATCTCATAATGAACCAAAGGGATAAACCGTCGGCTCCCTCAGGGGCTAAAGCCCGCGTCTTTGTTGGCTCTGGGCGGCACGGCTGAAGCCGTGCCCTTCCCAAAACCATTTA
>Ga0187872_10000745_pt1 | contig 35722 bp, 27 predicted proteins | sample June2016WEW_16_4_FD_132973 | JGI IMG/M metagenome (GOLD analysis project Ga0187872, IMG submission 132973) | Peatland microbial communities from SPRUCE experiment site at the Marcell Experimental Forest, Minnesota, USA - June2016WEW_16_40 | ecosystem: Environmental > Terrestrial > Soil >...
CGGCACACCCCATCCGAATTGACCGACATCGCGCGATGCTCGGCCCCGGCGGGGACTTTGGCCGCCGGGACACCTTGTGCCATGGCAAGATCCAGCTTGTCCAGGTTGCCGATGGCACATGCCAGGCACAAGCTGTCGTGGCTGAGCTCCGTCGTCTCCGCCAACTCGGTGTCACGGATTGGTCCAGCATTGCAGTCCTGTCACGCGAGCACGGCGATTTGGCCCGGGTCCGGACCCTTGCCGAACGCGAGTCGATTCCGATCAGGTGGGTCGCCGGGCGGAACGCCATGCCGCCGCTCCACCAGGTCCGCGAGGTAAACCAGTTCCTCGCGCAGTTGAGCAGCGAGCGCAATTCGTTCAAGCCGGCCAGTGAACTCTGCGATATGGCCGCGAAGATGTTTGAGACGAAGGACAACAATGTCTGGACTCAATTTCTGAACCGCCTGTTGGAAGCGTGGAAAAAGGAGTCTGGAAACGCCGAATTGCCGGTCCAGGACGCGCTCGAATTCTTTTATGAAGCCTGCGCCGAGAGCCGACGTGAGTTCACCTATGGCGATGGTGTGACGCTAAGCACTGTACATTCGGCGAAAGGGACGGAATTTGACCACGGCCTGCTTATCGGGCCCTGGCGGTTGCCAGGCAGCCGGAAAGCTCAAGAGGAAGAGAGGCGAACATTCTATGTCGGCCTCACGCGCGCCCGCAAGACGCTGGCCGTGTTCGACCGCAAGGATATTCATCCTTCTCTCCCGGAAGAACTGGTCACTCCGGGAAGCATCCAGTATCAATTCGCTACCGAACCGGACGATCCCGAGTCGATCCGGCTGGATTACAAAGTAATTTCCCTCGAAGACATTCACCTCGGCTATCCTGGGCAGTTCGGGCCGAAGCACCGGATTCACAAAGCTCTGGCGGCGCTGAGTCCTGGGGATAAACTCAGTATGCGCTCCCTGGAGGGGAATGGTATTGGACTTTTTAACAGGTCAGACGAATGTGTCGCCCGCTTCTCGCGGACGGCGCAGGCGAATTGGGCCGGCAGAATAGGCTCTGTCCGCGAGGTTCGAGTTCTCGCCATCGTTCGCCGGAACGCCGAACAGGACACCCAAGAAACCCGCCGTGAACGATACCTGGTTCAGGAATGGGAAATTCCAGTGGTTGAGGTTGTGTTCGCTGACGACTCCTGTGGATGATCTTGCTTTCTTGTCCGCCAATCGTTGGCGAAGCTCATTGCCAAGACCAGATTGTGAATATTTACTAAAAGTGGCATTATTACTGCTCAGTAAGAATTCCGATTTTCAGTAATTATAGTTGATTGATTACTCAAAATGGCGTTTCTTACTGACGAGTGAACACAAATGATTCCAGTAAACAAGCGGATATCCGCTACGAAAGCGAGCTGGTCCACCAGTTCAGGCAGCTCATTGCCGATGAGCCTGACCTCCGCTGGCAGGTTCCGCAGGAAACTTCTGCTCAGGATCGCCTGCCTTGGACGGAGTTGAAGCTCGACGATCGTTCTCACCGCTTTCAACCTGTCTATTCCTTGAAACCCAGCATACCGGCACTGGAATCACTGGTTGCCGACTGGAAGAACCCGGATCCACCCCTGCTCGTCGTGCCTGAGCTTTCGTCTCGCGTTCTCGACTTCTGTCGGCAGAAACGACTGGCAGCAGTCGACCTCAATGGCCGGGCCTACATCCGGGCCGCGGGCGTGCTTGTGGACCGTCGCCCCCTGCCAGGCCGCGACTTCCGGTTCGAGTTGGAGCCTCGAAACATCTTCGTCGGGGTAAGCGCCCGAATCATCCGGAGTTTGCTCACTAATCGGGACCGTATCTGGACCCAAAAGGATTTGCTTGCTCGTACCAAGGCCAGCTCGGGTCTCGTGTCGCGCATCGTCCAACACCTCATCAGTCAGGGCTTCATTGAGAAGAAGAGCCCACGTGAGTTCCGCGTTGGAGACCCACTGGGCCTCATTGACGCCTGGGTAAAAGCCGATGACTTCAATCGTCGCGCAACCACCACTCGCTACACAGCCTTCGGTGGCAGTCCCATCGAGATCGCGCATCAACTCCAGGCCTGGGCCGGCGAGCAATCCGTATCCCTGGCGTTCACCCACTGGATCGCCGGCTGGTTGCGCCACCCCTACACGGAACCCGTGGTGAGCAGTGCCTACGTCGCCCGACTGCCCGAAGCCGCTACCCTGGAACGACTCGGTCTTCGACCCGTCAACGAAGCGGGCAAAGTCTGGCTGCATGTGCCAGACGATGAAGGGGTTTTCCTGGAGACCCAGTCGGTTCGGGACCTGCCGCTCGTCAGCGACGCCCAGATTTATATAGACCTGCAAAACACCGGACTGCGCGGGCCTGAGCAGGCCGCCGCGTTGCGCAATTGGGAAGGCTTCTGCCGCAAATGAAACTCGGGGCTTACACTGAGTATGATTCCCAGAAGGTCGGCCTTGCCGAATGCGCCCTGTTCACCATTTGGCCCAACCTTGAAGCGTGGCATGATGATCTCGTGCTGGTTGGGGGCTTGGTTCCGCGCTATATCTGCGGGGACGTTTCTTCCGCACGTTTGCTTCCCAGGCCGGTGACGCTCGACGCCGACATGGGCATCGCGCTCGGCGCGTCGGCGGGCGGAATGTCCAGCCTGCAATTCGCTCTGCTTGAGAAAGGCTTTCACAAAACCACCAGTCCGGAGGGCCTGATCAGGTATGAGAAAAGAATTGGCGATTACTCCGTCCCGGTTGATTTTCTGACCGAGTCTCCTCCGCACACTCACGGCACGGCTGTCGTTGATGACATCGTAGCGAGTGTTCTGCCCGGCATAGACCGCGCGCTAAAAACCGCACGCACGGTAACGGTCACGGGCAAGGACCTCGCCGATAATCCGCAAATTGCAACGGTGCGGGTTTGTGAAGTCGGACCCTTCCTCGCCATGAAACTTCGTGCTTTTATCCAGCGCGAGGAGGGTAAAGACGCTTTTGACATTCTCTATACCCTCCTGCATTACGACCGGGGGACGGCAGCGGCCGTTGCCGCGTTTGTCGAGGAGACTCGCGCTGGGAATGCCGCATGTCCCGACGCACTGCGCTGCCTGGAGAAGCACTTTCAGTCGGAGGCTTCACTCGCTCCTACGAAGGCGGCTCGGTTCTTTCCCGGGCCGGTCACGCCAAACGAACCGGCGGGCATCGGCTTTCAACGGCTCCAAATTCAACAAGAAATGGTTAACGCGGCAGGTCTGCTTAAGGCAGCTTTGGCAGCTTCGTCACCATGACCATGAGGGATGAAACGCTGAAACGCTGAAACGGGGGCGGTGGAAGGGGGCGGAGGACAAAAAGGAGACCGGGGTTCACTTTAGCGGCAAGTGGTTGCTTTGGAGTGGGACGGGCTTGGCGCGAGAGGTTGCGGCGGATGACGTGGTGGTCCAGGGAGCGGCCACTATGAACTTAAAACATAAGCTCCGACGATGTGCCTATTGCAAAAAGTTGTTCTCGCCTGACCCGAGGTGCAGGTTTCACCAACGTTTCTGTTCTGAAGCCGCCTGCCGAGTGGCAAGCCGAGCCGCGACCCAGCGGAAGTGGCGAGCGAAACCGGAGAACCTGTGGTATCGGCGGAGAGAGGAGATACTCGCGAAAAGTGCCGGCCAGAGGCCGAATAACGCGGGTTTAGGACAAGCAACGCTCCGAGATGAGAAATTGCCAGATGACCCCGTGATTGTAGGGCTTTTCGCGGTGTTACGTGGCAGCACACTGCCAAGCCAGATTGTGGAGACCTACAGGAGTGTATTAGCTACGGGGCGTGAAATTCTTCGCAGGCAAAGAAGCGCTGGCAGGAAAGACGTTGCGCCAGCAAGGACAGCAGAGTAGCGGCGTCGGCGCCGGACGCGCCGGCGGCTTTTTCCGTTCGGAGCCACCCCACAGTTCTTGATACTGAATGGCCAAGGGCGAACCAGAACACTTCCCGTGCCGCGCCGCCACCTATGTCAGGATGGCGGTGCGGCGGCGGGCATCGTCGGCCGGCAAACAGATGGCCTTCGTGCGGCGTTATGCCAGGCGGCATGGGCTCAAGATTGTAAGCGAGTACTCGGACGGCGGCGGGAGTGGGAAAGGTGGTGCTTCGCCATGAGCAGGGGGGATCTTGGGCCAATGCCGAATGTGGCTGCCGCGTATGTGCGGATGTCCACGGAACACCAGCAGTATTCGACCAGCAACCAGATGGATGTAATTCGGGAATACGCGAAGCGCCGGGGTTTGGAAATCGTTCAGGAGTACTCCGACGAGGGGAAAAGCGGGTTGAATATCCAGGGACGAGACTCGCTGGGACAGATGATCCAGGACGTGGCGGATGGCAAGGCGCGTTACTCTTCCATTCTGGTGTACGACGTAAGCCGGTGGGGACGGTTTCAGGATGCGGACGAGAGTGCGTATTATGAGTACATCTGCCGGAAGGCCGGCGTCACGGTTCACTATTGCGCGGAGCAGTTCGAGAATGACGGCAGCCCGGTGTCAACCATCGTCAAGGGGGTGAAGCGGGCGATGGCCGGGGAGTACAGCCGGGAGCTTTCGGGCAAGGTATTCAACGGGGCGTGCACGCTAATCAGGCTTGGTTATCGGCAGGGAGGGGCGGCCGGATACGGACTGCGCCGGATGCTGGTGGACCAGAACAGGGAGCCGAAGGGGGTGCTGAAGATCGGTGAGCAGAAGAGCATCCAGACCGACCGTGTGATTCTGGTGGCCGGCCCGGCGGAGGAGGTAGCGGTCGTGCGTGGGATTTACCGTTCTTTTGTCGAGGAGCGGAAGCTGGAGTCGGAGATCGCGGCGGCACTGAACGCGCGGGGGCTGGTAACAGACCTCGGCCGGGCGTGGACGCGGGGGACGGTGCACGAGGTGCTGACCAATGAGAAGTATATCGGGAACAACGTGTACCACCGGACCTCGTTCAAACTGAAACAGAAGCACGTGGTCAACCCGCCGGCTGAATGGATTCGGGCTGAAGGAGTGTTCGAAGGGATCGTCGAGCCGGAGACGTTTTTCAGGGCGCGAGAGATCATCCTCGCCCGCAGCCAGAGGCTGACGGACGATGAAATGCTGGAAAAGCTGCGCGGGGTGTTGAAGCAGCATGGGCGCATTAGCGGGATTGTCATTGATGAGGCCGAGGGCCTGCCGTCGAGCGCGGCGTTCCAGAACCGCTTCGGCAGCCTAGTGGCGGCGTACCGGCTGATCGGGTATGACCCGGGGATTGACTACAGCTTTATCGAGACAAACCGGAAGCTGCGGAAGCAGTACCCAGAGATTGTGGCATCCGTGATCCGGCGGGTCCAGGAACTGGGGGCGCTGGCGACGTGGGATGAGAAAACGGAGTTGCTTCACCTGAACGGGGAGCTGCGGGTGTCGATCGTGCTGTGCCGGCACATCATGACGCCAGGCGGAGCGTCGCGGTGGGTGGTGCGACTGGACGCGGGCCTGAAGCCGGACATTACGATTGCAGTGCGGATGGACGCCACGAACGAGGGCATTCGGGATTACTACCTCCTACCCGGTTTGGACATGACCTGGGAAAACCTGCGGATGGCGGAGGAGAACGGCATCTACTTGGATGCATACCGGTTTGAGACGCTAGACTATTTCCTGGGCATGGCGCAGCGAGTCAAGATCCAGGAGGCGGCGTGAGGTGGCTGGGGGCGAGTGGCAAGTGATCAGTAATCAGTAACCAGTGGTCAGCAACGAAAGGAAATGATGAATGGATAACGTGAATGATGAAGTTAAGATGGTGCCGATTGATCGGATTCGGATTCTGAACCCGAGGCCCCGGGATAAGAAGAAGTTCGAGCTTATTGTACAGAGCATCCGAAACCTGGGGCTGAAAAAGCCAATCCAAGTGAGTCTTCGCTCGGGGACAGAGGCGGAGGGGCCCGGGTACCCTGAGGCTACCCTCAAACTCTCGAGCCTGCCGATACCCGCCAAATCAGGTCGCTTTCCGGCTCGATGCGGATGGGCACGGGCAGAAACCGCCGGATAATTTCGGCATTCGTGGTCGTGTGCAGCGAGGGTTTGGTGGTTCGGAAAGAGCCTTCCCCTGCCAAGGCCATGGGGAGCAACAACTGGTCGGCCAAATGCTCGTCCACCGGCACATTCGCCTCAAGCCAGACCTTGGCGGCTTCGACTGCCACTTTGGCGACTTCCTCTGCGGGCCGGCCACGCTCGCCAAAGCCGGTGAAGACCGCGGTCACGTGCTCCGCTTCGATTTCCAAGACTACCGCGTTGCCGAGCCCCAGGGGGTGCGGAACATTCTCGACGGTGCATTCATCGGCCCGCCATTTCAGTTCCTCACGCACAACCGCCAGTTCCCTTTCGGCCACGTGCTCCGGGAGCTTGGAGGTCCAAATGCGAGCATGCCGGCTTAGAATCGAACCCCGCTCGAGCAAATCGATCGGGGACAATTTCGTTGCCGGTTGCACCCGCGCGTGAAATTGCCCGCCACCTGCCGGGAAGAATCCCGGGCGCTTCAATTCCAGCTCTACCGTCGGCCCCATCCGACGAATCAGGGGCATGAAGCACTTGGCCAGGAAATCAAACGAGGGCGCCAGAGGGTTGTGCGTCCCGCCTTCCAAGGTGAGCGTGCTCGGGCCGGAGGCCGTCAGCAATGAGGGAAGCACGGTTTGCAGCACCAAAGTGGCGCTGCCGGCCGTGCCCACGGCAAACCGGTAATTGCCGGGCGTCACCGGCCCCGGGCGGAACTCCAGCACCTGCGAGCTCAGCGTGGCTCCAATGACCTCGGCGCAACCGACTGTCCTGGCTGCCTCGACGGCAGTCAGGTGCTGGCGCAACAGACCCGGTTTCTGGCGCCGGGCTCGGAGGCGCTCCATGCGAAACGGTTGGCCCGTCACCAGCGACAGCGCCAAGGACGTGCGCAGGATCTGGCCGCCACCCTCGCCTTCTGACCCATCAATGGCGATCATCACGTCAGTCTTCCGCCCGCTCGCCGTGGGGCGCCATCTTGACCAGTTTGGGATCGAATTGGCCCAGGATGGTCACCAGGTCGTTCTGGGCCGCCATCACCTCGTGGATGTTCTTATAGACCATCGGCACTTCGTCCAAACCGGCGGAGATCAGGGTGACGCCCTTCTCCCGCAGGAACGCATTCACTTTCTTCCACTCGAAGGTCTTGGTTGCCTGCGTTCGGCTCATCACCCGGCCGGCGCCATGGGAGGCGGAGTTGAGCGATTCCGGGTTGCCTTTGCCGCTCACGACGAAGCCCGGCGAAGCCATCGAACCGGGAATGATGCCCAGTACACCCTCGCCGGCAGGGGTTGCTCCTTTGCGGTGAACGATGACTTCCTTTTCGACACCGTTGATAACGTGCCGCTCCTTCCAGGCGAAGTTGTGATGGTTTTCCAGGTCCAGCAGCACCTCGGCCCCTAGATTCGCGCCGACGTGCTTATGGATGAGGGCGTGGTTCGCGGCGGCGTAACAGCCCATCAACTCCATCGCCGCCCAGTATTCCTGGCCTTCTTGGGAATCCAGTGACAACCACGCCAAGCGCTTCAACTCGCTCGGCAGGTCTGGAAACTGGCTGAAGGCGAGCTTGCTGTAGTGGTCGCACACGGCGGCACCCGTGCCGCGGCTGCCGCTGTGAGAAAGCAGTGCCACGTAGGTTCCCGGTGCGAGTCCATGAATTTCCCCATGAGCGGTGAACAGGCCGAACTCGACGAAATGATTGCCGCTGCCGCTGGTGCCGAGCTGCGACCAGGCGCGGTCCTTGTTCTGCTTGGTGACCGGGCTGATGTCCCAATCCGCGTCCAAGACCTCATGCTGACGACGGTGCTTGAACGAGGCCCCAATTCCAAAGCGCGTCTCGGCCTCGATCGCCCGCGTCAGGCGGTCCTGGTGACGCTCCAGGTCCCGGGCGGGAATATCCAGCACCGTCATCTTCATGCGGCAGGCGATGTCCACGCCAACGGCATAGGGAATCACCGTGTTTTCGGTGGCCAGTACCCCGCCGATCGGGAGACCGTAGCCCACGTGGGCGTCCGGCATAAGGGCACCCGCCACTGCCACTGGCAGCAGACAGGCCCTTTCCATCTGCATAACGGCCTCGTGTTCAAGTTCTTCACCCCATTGGCGATATTTCACAGGCTCGCTCCGTGGCGGTGGCGGCGCATCGAGTAGGGCTTTGGCGAATTTGCCTCGCAAGCTGTCCTCCGTAAAAGCGGACGGATTGGCGATGATCGCCTTCACTTCCTCTTCCAAACAGGTCTTATCACCGCCTGCGAGAATAAATTTGCTGATGAAATCCGTCGCGCGCCGGGTTGCTTCACCTAGCGGCACGCCGAGACGAATAAAGTCTTTAGTGTTCATAACCCATGCAAAGATTGTCAGGTTCCCAAGTTTTCAGGTTGAATATTATTGCGCCCAATTGTCCTCGGGGCCTAACGTCATGATTTCGCGCCTCGTTGCTGTTTCCCGACCGGCCGAAAATAAGCCGCCGCCCCAGGTCTGCCAGCTTCTTCGACGAGGTCTCGAGTCATTTCGAACAGATCCGTTGGTCTCACAAGCTCTGTATAAACCTTCGTGAAAAACCTGGCCCCGAAGAACGAAACCTTACCGTGGCTGTTCTCAGCCCTTATGAAACGCAGGTCCCGATATTCAGGTAGAGGGCCCGAGAGCTTTGCAGATTTTATTCGGGCCGCCTCTTTGCCTCGAATGAAGCCCACTTTCAGCCCTGATTTTAAGGCCATTTCAAAGAACCTTTCATGGTCAAACTGCGCGAAGATTTTGACCCTGCCCATTAGGACATCGAGCATTGCATCGCGCGGATACCACAGCAGAGGTGGCATCGCGATACTTGTTCTCATGTTGAAATCCAGCAGATTGATGGCCATTGGACCTTTGACAATCTCAGCCATCTCTTGCTTCCGCGCCTCCTCCGGACCGGGGAGTCTACAGAAGTCTCCGGTTCGCATGTGAAAGAGCCTATGAGCCACCCTCAGGCCTTCATTGGTTTGGTTTGGCTGAGTTTGAATGGCAAGGAGGTGCAGGCATCCGTCGAGGGTTACCGCACTTGATCCATCGAGTTTTGCGCGTGAAATCAACCCCCAGATCTGATCACGGTAATCTTTCGATACAGACGCACTTTTGGTCATTCGAAATTTCTGACCCGAAACAGGATTAATGCCCGCATCTGTACGGACCACGTGCTCGAAGTTCTTCAGCCGTAGTTCCTGGCGTGCCATTCGGATTGCCTGTTTAGCAGCTTTAGGCCCGAGTTCGTGCGAAATTCCGGCAATTCTCGTGGCCAAGTCCGCAGTTCCCGGATCATGCAATCGCTCATGGAGGAGAATGTTCTTCTGCCCGACCTTAAGCTCCCCCACGACGAGTTTCATGCGATCACGACCCGGCTTCCACTGTGCGAAGATCACGTCGCCTAGTTGCGCTAGGGTGCTCAGATCGCAGATAATCCAAACGGTATCCTCATCCTTTGCATGCTGATCAACAATCGCGTTGAGCAGTTCTCGGATCTGGTCTACGTTCACTCGTCTTATCCCACCCTCCAAACGGAGCCGGCGCAGTATCCACTTGTCAGGCAAAAACAGGAGCCAGAGCATTCCATCAACCAATCTCCGCAGAACTAATTGTCGGTTCTGGAGAATTTTCCTCACTGTTCTGCTCTGTTCAGCTCCCAAAGCGTCTTTGTTCTCGCGCCTTTTAGTTTCTTCATTCTTAAGTTCACAGATTTTAATTTCGAGTTCGATGACCCTGGTACCGAGAGCGTCCTGCGCTTTCTTGAAACCTGGCAGACAAGCCGCCCTATAAACTAAGGCAGCCTCCGTGTGCCACTCGTCGCCGGGTCGAACCCCGGTGGTCGCGAGACCCCTGAAGGCGGTGCCGAAAGCAATATCGAAAAGTTCGGCAATTATCGGCTCGAAAGGTTCGAGAGATGGATGGTCCAACAGCATACCGGTGTGTCCACGGGTGAGAGGATTTTCTCAGTTCGTGTGCCGACAAACATAGCAATTCAACAATAGTTCCTTCTGTTCAAGAGGGCGAGTGTTTGACACCCGCCTCCATCCCTATCCCTCCACGAACAGTTTCCAGTCCGTGATGTCGTGCGAGTTGCGAATGAACGCCATTGCCGGCAGTTCCTTCGGTGCGCGAGGCGTGGAAAGGAGCTTGAGACCAGCCTCGTGCGGCAGGCGGTCAGCCTTGCGCTGGTTCACTTCCTTGGCCGACCAAACGAGGTTTTCCCAGGCGTCCTTGCCGCCGCGCGAGCGCGGCACAACGTGGTCGAGGCTGCCCTCGTCCGGGTGCAGGACCCGGCCGGTGTACTGGCACCGGTTGCCGTCGCGCTCGCGGATTGCGCGGGCGCAGAGTTTCGGACGTTTCTTCGGCACCTTGGCATAGTTCACCGCCACAATGACGGTCGGTACGCGAATCTGGCCGCGAACGGTCTGCACCCCCTCGTCCTGGTCGCGAATCGGCAGAGTGATCCACTCCGCCCAGGTGACCGGTCGGATGTGGTCCTCGCCTTCGATCTCCAGACCGGTGGCGACATTGGTGGCCATCATGCAGAACGCCTCTTGGGGCGTGCGCACGTTGATGGCCTGCCAGTTGCGGTTCAGCACCAGCACGGTCGCTTTCGTCAATATAGTGTTCATAAATTGCACACAGCCACCACCCGTGGTAGCGAGGTGTTTGTTCTTTGTTGAAATCGGCGCAGGGATTGGAAATTGGCTGCCTCGCCCGGTTTCGCTCCAGGTCCTTCGGTTTCAGAGACCGACGCGCTCCTAAATACACCACGAGGCAAATGGCCCGCCAAGCCGTAGCCAGCAAACGAAGGTTGGTCGCTCGGGAAGGTTCTGCCCCTTCGACTTCTGGGTGTAGGCCAGACATGATCCTATTTCACCACCGAGCGGAACCGGTTGGCTGCCTCGCTTGGATTTGCACCAAGACCATCGGGGTCAAAGCCCGGCATGCTGCTGTTACACCACGAGGCAAAGAGATTGGTGGAGCCGGAGGTAGTTGCAACCTCACCAAACCGGATTAAAAGTCCGGTGCCGGTCTGCTGTGGCTTCGGCTCCAGAAAAAATGGTGGGCGAGAGAGGACTTGCACCTCCAAGGCTCACAGATTCTCGATCTGTGGGGTCTGCTATTCCCTCTGAACCACTCGCCCGGAAACTGGTGCTCCCAGCCGGAATCTCACCGGCAACCTCAGCCTTCGGAGGGCTGCGCTCTGATAATTGTGCTACAGGAGCTGCTGGCGCAGAGCCAACAAATGGGGCCTCCTGCCGGTGCTGCCCCGGCTCAACTTTCTTACAAAGAAAGTTCGCAGGCTGCCGCGAGGAGGCGAAATGGTCGCAATCCCCAGTGCTGCCCTGGGCACAGCGGGCTTATGAAACCTGCCTGAGCGCTGGCTCGACTGCGGCCCTTGAGGACGGCCACCTTGCGGAGGGTGGCGAACAAAATGGAGCCCCCACCCGGAATTGCACCAGGCTGGCCTGCTTACCGAGCAGGCGCATCGCTCAAAATGCTTTGGGGGCATCGAAAATGATCGGCGCGAGACGACTTGCACGTCCAAGACTGCCTGGTTCTAAGCCAGGTGGGTCTGCTATTCCCCGCGAACCACGCGCCAAGAAACTGGTGTCCCTGACCGGCTTCGCTCCGGTGATCTCCTGCATGAGAGGCAGGCATGTTGGCTGGACTACACCACAGGGACAAAAAGATGGGGAGGGCAAACGGATTTTCACCTTTGACCTGATGCATGTGACGCATCCGCTCTGGCTGGCTGAGCTATGCCCTCATAAATGGTGGGGACGAAGAGTGCTGCCCTCTTTGCCTCTCGCATGTCAAACGAGCGCTCTGCTGATGAGCTACGTCCCCAGAGAACTGGAGCGGGTGGACGGAGTCGCACCGTCGCCTCGGCCATGGGACGGCTGCGTTCTGCTGTTGAACCACACCCGCATGAAATGGTATCCCCAGCCGGATTCTCACCAGCAACCTGGAGTTTAGGACACTCCCGCTCTGTGCTTTGTGCTATGGGGACGAGGAAGCGAACCCCTGGCTGGTCTCTTCCACCAACTCACACCCAGCGCTTTCAAAAACCGTAGTTCAGGAAGGAAAGGGCTGGGCCGCTCGAGCTGCTTCGCGTTCAGGGGTTTGAAACGGTACGCGCGTCCGGTAAGCTCCGGATCCAGGCACTCATCTAGTGCGATGCGGGTTATAAAGCCGCCTGCTCTCTTTGAGCTACGCGCGCCGAGAATGGCGGAATGCCGTGGACTTGCGCCACTTGCCCGAAGGCACGCACTGTTTAGCAAACAGGCCCGGTTCGCTTGCCCGGTTGGCATTCCAAAAATGGTCCGCGTGGCAGGAGTCGCACCTGCAACCTTCCCGTCTTGAGCGGGACGCCTCTGCTAATTGGGCTACACGCGGATGGTGCTCCCGGTCGGATTTGCACCGACACTGAACGGGGTTTAAGCCCGCCGCCTCTGCCTTGGGCTACGGGAGCAAACTGGTGCCGCGTGAGGGAGTTCCACCCCCAACCTCTCCGTCCTGAGCGGAGCGCCTCTGGTAGTTGGGCTAACGCGGCAAAATGGCACTCCCGGCAGGAATCTCACCTGCAACCTGGCGGTTCGAAGCCGCCCGCTCTGATAGTTTGAGCTACGGGAGCATGGAATGGGGCCGACGGGGAGACTCGCACTCCCGTGGGGCGGACTGCCCGGCAGTTTACGAAACTGCTGCTGTCGCTGCTGAGCCACGCCGGCATGAAATGGTGGGTCGCCACGGTGCTGCCCCGTGCTCTGCGGTTTAAGAAACCGCTGCATCGCTGCAATGCTTGCAACCCGATCGCGACACGAAGGCGGAGTTGAACCGCCGCAGCCAGGCCTGTGAGGGTCCTGACCGGCACCGGTATTCGCGTCGCGTAAAATGGTCAGAGCGACGGGTACCGCCCCCGTTTGCTCCTGCTCCCGAAGCAGGCGTCTCACTTTTAGGCTACGCTCTGATAAACCCCCAGCGCACTGACCCCGGCATCCGACTATTACTTCGACGCTGCGAGGTCTCTGCCGACACATCAGGTTCGACTGGGGAAAAGGAAATGGTCGAGCATCAGGGTATTGCGCCCTGTATTCCGGTTTGGAAGACCGGCGTGTATCTCTAAACACCTATGCTCGAAAGATGGAGTCCCGTGTGAGGGTCGCACTCACCTGCGCGGTTTTGCGGACCGCTGCCTGAGCTGCTCGGCCAACGAGACATTTTAAAATGGGCGGGCGGAGAGCTTGGCCTCCGCCCGCATGTTCCGACACAGCCAGGCATCAATGCCGCCGCTTTCGTGGCAGTCACCGGCTGGCCTCTCTTAGCAACTCCTTCTTGGCACTAGTCCGCGAACTTTCGCGCCGCTCCTTCGCCCTCCCAAAGGCGGTTGCCAATAGGCCATCGACGCCAACGTTGTCAATCAATCCGAATTCCTTCAGAACTGACGCTTCGATTGGGCGACCTGCCAATTCCTTCACTGGAAGGAACTCGTTGATCGCGTGCAGGACTCGGACATAATCCTCTTCTTCCATGTCGTCAGCGTCGAAGCAGCTTCGATCCTTCCAACCGGTGGAGGTATCGTCGGCGACGAATGGTCCGGCGGGACGGAAATGGAATCTCGCGTCCTCGCGAATGAGCCGCGTGTCACCGAGCAGCCATATGAGCAAGGTCGCGCCTTGGAGGCTGGACCGAGCATTGGTGACAATGCGGGTCTGGGGCGAGCGCTTGAGGAGCATCGAGCGCATCAGGAGCGCCGAATCCGGCGGGATTTCGCCCGAACCGACGAATTCAATCTGCAGCCGCGCGGGCTTCCTGGCTAATATCGATTCGAGCTGATAGGCCTCGTCGATGTAATTTCCCCACGAGCTCAATTTGAGCAATAGTTTGGAATGACGCCTGGCGCCTTTGGTGCGTTTGGATTTCATACGTCCTTTCATTACTAAATTGGGTTGGAGTGAAAAGTTGCGGGCGGAAGCTTTCGCCTCCGCCCGCCGTGTTGCCTTCTGGCATCTCTGAAGAACCCCCAGTTCGCTGAACCGGGCAAAACAAAGGGCGCGGCTCGCAAGAACCGCGCCCCGAAAACTTCGCTCTATCAACTATCAACTCGTCCAGCTATCAACTCACCCCGCCCTCAGCGCACCATTTCCTCCGCCAGATCGCTCCACGCGCCGTTGTTCGCGTCGGCCCCGCGCGCGCACACGCGCACGAACACCTTCCCGCTCGCCAACCCGCTGAGCGTCCCGCTGGACTTCGTCGCCGTATCCGCGTAATGCCAGTTCGCCTCCACCGACGGGTCCCCCGTGCAAACCTGCAAGATATAGGCGCTGGCGCCCTTCACCGGTTTGCACATCCAATCCGCCGCGCCCGCGTGATCACTCGTCGTCGTTTTGAGATCCTGCACCTTGGGCATCGCGCCGATGGAAGCCCGCGTGGCCCGCACGCCCATGCCCGCCAGGGCGATGATGGCCTCGCTGCCCGCCGCCTTGTTTTCCACGTACGACCCTTGCTGGCTCAAGAGCGCCCGCTGCGCCGCCGCCGCCGCCTGCAAATTCTTCAACGCCGTGTCCGCCGCGGTGAGCGCCGCGGCGCGCGCCGCAATCGCATTGCGCAACGCCGTGTTGCCCGTCGCCATCGTCGGCAGGCTCGGGTTGGGCGCGGTGAACGTCGCCGCGTTGGTGCTCATGGCCGTGTGGATGTTATCGCTCAGATCGGCCAACTCGTCGTAAGGGAGCGTCGTCAGACTCAGTTTAACTTTCATACGTTTATAGGTAAGCGACTCGGCGTCCCCGTCCCAAGAACCCACATCCCAAAATTCGTTTGGGCCGTTCCAGGTGCGAAGCATGATCGTCGAGATAGTTCAAATTTGTTCACTGCCAACAGCGCGAGACTACGCCCCCGCCCGACCCGCGCAACACTTATTAACAACTATTTTCCGCCGCCGCCCGCCCCCGACCCACGGCTAATATTCGCCCCCCCTCGGACACCCGCTCGCCAGGCTTTGACTCTCGGACGCCGACCTTTCCCCAACGCACGCCGTTCTTTCCCCAACGGACGACGTTCTTTGCCCCTCGAACGACGTTTCAGACTCTCGGACGCCGTACCTTCCCCAAGGGAGGACGTTCTTTGCCCAGGGGACGCCGTTCTTTCCCCAACAGACGCCGTCCTTTGCCCAAGGGACGCCGTTTCTTCCCCAACAAACGCCGTTCTTTGACTCTTTTTCGTCAAAAGAGAGTCAGAAAACCAGCCGGAAAGCCGCCAAAACACCAGCAAAACGGCCCAGTTCCCCCAAAAACGCCCGTCTCAGCCCTTCCCCGCCCCCCGAACCGGAAACCCGCCGAAATCCGCTCCCGCCCAGCCCCCGCCGCCGACCCGCCAACCTGACGCCTTTGCCACTTCGACAGGCGGCTCGCAACCCGCCGCAAGAGAGAATAGACAATGGGTAAACCAACGCGTACCCTTAACCCATGCCGTCATACAACACGTCGAGCATGAGGCCCAAAACTCGTTCATCCAGCGGTGCATGAAGACTCGCCGAATATTGGAGACTCTCGCGCTGATCGCCTCGGCAAACGCGGCGCTGGGTTCTGTGATCGACGAAAGGACTATCGAAATCGACCTGACGGACACAAATGCGGCAAGTCAGTGCGAGTGGGCCCCAGCGGACGCATTCGCCATTACCAAAAAGGGGCTGGGCTGGGACGGCAAGTCTAACGGACAGCACATCGGGGGAGGGGAGATTCTGACATATCCGGTTGGGGTGGGTTACTGGCACAGACCTACCACGGCGGTGCATGTCCGGGGTGAACTTTCCCCGGGACCCCAGAAGCTAACGTACCACGGCCATAGCTTCTACGACACTCCCGGCTACATGTACGCACGTCACAGCCCCGACCGTCAGCACTGGTCATCCTGGCAGGCGCTGACGTTGGTCTCGTGTACGAACAGGGTGTACGAGGGAGAGCTGGCGATTCCGTACAGGGAGCGTTACCCGTTGTACGAGAGCCTTCGACTTGAGTATGCCGACCGCGACGACGCCCCGTGGCCGGACGATGAAGAAGCGGCGGTGCGCTGGATCGTCAGTTGGAACCCGGAATTCTTCGCCACCAATCGCCCATTTATCGGATACGTTCAGTTGCTGTTCGAGGGTCCTTTTCCTCCCGGACGCCGCTTCAAAACCTTCAAGACGGTGCTCTCATATTCCGTGGGAGGATTGAATTTTGTTCCCCCGGATGATGACCACGTCAAGCTGAGCGAGGAGGAGCTTATGATGCCCTGGCGGTTTCCGTCAACCGCCCCTGGGGGCAAGCCAGGCGCTCCAGCCTCAAAGCCCGAGGCACTCGGTTCTCGTATTCTTGTGGAACGTGAAGTTCATGCGCCGGGTATGTATCCGTGGACGAACGGGATGCGGCTCACGGATGCTATCGCGTGCGCGGGAGGGTTGACCGACTTGGCAGATCGTAATCGGGTGCGTCTGTCTCATGCCGATGGCGAAAAAGAGCAATGCCTCTATGACTTTGCCGTCAAAAACAAGAGCGACGATCCGGTGCTCCGCCCCGGTGACCGGGTCTATGTCCATTCACATCCCTGACCCGTCGCCCAACCGCGGCAGAGCCAACGCCGGATGGCGAACAGTACTCTCGGCGTTTCTTGTTCGCACGGCTTGGTTTTGCATCCTGCTTCTTTGCTTCGCCGGATTGCAGATTTATTCAACGCTTTCATCATTCCCCCGTCCAGGTGCCTCCGAGCCTCTTACAGGCGCAGCCGCTTTCAACGAATCGGCCGGCATCTTCATCAGCCGAGTCACCGACGGCCCGTTTCTGTGGCTCGACCGCTTCGTTTCTCCCAGGATTGCCCTATGGCTTATATGGGTTTTCTGGACGACCGTCCTTTACATGCTTTCTGCGCTCTTGCATCGCCCGCGTTGGGTTTTTCGGCGTTCATCGTCCACGCCATGAAATCCGTATTCATCCTGAGCAGCAGCACTTTAGTTTCCGTTGTCGGCTTGGTGCTTGTGCTCGCAGGGTGCTCGTCGGTGCAGGTTAAGCCGTCGAGCACCACATTGCCCGCGACCACAGTTTTCACCAATTATCAGGCAGCGTTCAGATTCATCGCGCAGCACGAGCGATTGCCGACGGATGCGGGCACATTGTTCCGGCTGGCTGCCGACAGCGAGATTAGGGTTTGGCACTTCGACGATATGCCACCATTGTATGTCGTCACCGCCCGATATTATGCTGGCGGCATTTACGATCAGATTCGTGGAGCGCAGGACAATGGTCGGTACTACGTGCTGCGCACGTTCGCTCGCGATTTCAGCGGCGTTGGCAACACCGACCGTGGCTTCGAGTTAGTCGGGATTGCCGAAGGCAACACCTACACATGGCAGAGCATTAACCGTCGCCTGAGACTCATCACACGCTGGCACATGTCAGCCGCCGAGAGTACGACAAATGCTTACGACTGGGACGGGACGAATTTCCAGTTTGTGCGAGGAGAGGCGAGATGACAACGCCGCCCAAATCACTGGGGCGAACGCGAGCGGGCGTAGAGCTGGGGCGACGGAAAACAAACCAAAGTATGAAAGCGACACGATTTCCAACTGACGTGAGACTGTGGGAGTGGATTGCATTGGCTGTGCTTGCCGCCAGTTGGTGCATTCCTGTTATCAGCATCAAGAGCGGGCCGCACTTCAGTATTGCTACCGCATTGAAAGAGCTTATTGCGGCTGTTCACCAGCATGACGACTCAGCCACGCAACTTTTTCGCGGCGTGTTTATCGTGTTCGGGAGCGCATCGGTAGTCGTCGCGATTGTCTTTGGTTGGCTGCTGCACTGTCTTGTAGTAATCGTGCGTGCCAGAAAACGTGAGAGGACAGAACATGCCGCCTAAGTGCGCTCCAGCGAGCCGTCGCCGCGCGGGGGTTTTTGAGCTGGTGCGGGCGCGGGTCCTTTCGCGGCTTGTGTTGGCGGGCGGGCGGGCGTAGAACAGGGGCGATGGAAAACAAACCAAAGAATACTTATGTCCTCTCCAATCCTCGATCCCAGTTTGCCGGCCGATAACTCACCGCTCTCCTCGGGTGAAATGCGCGGCCAGTTCCAGGCCATCTCCGGCATGTTCGACGACATCCGAGGCAAGCTCATCTCGCTGACGCCGCTGGGCCTGACGGTTTCCAACCCGCCCACCCAGGCCGACGTGCAGGCCATCGCGGACAAACTGGATGAGCTGATCAACACCTTGAACGCCTGAGCCACCGTCGGGAGGGCGAGCGTCCCCGCGAGCCCTGACGGCGCGGGAAGTTGGGGTGACCAACCGGATTCGCACCGGCACAAACGCCTTCACGGGGCGTGATGCTGCTGTTACATCATGATCACCATTAAAGTGGTGCTCTCACGTGGACTTGCACCACGAACCTCCGCCTTCGCAGAGCGGCGTGCAGAACTAATTACACCTTGAGAGCAAATGGCATCCGTGGCCGGACTTGCACCGGCTAGGGTCGGGTTGAAAACCCGGCTGCGCGAGCTGCTTTGCATTCACGGACGAAAATCGAAGCCAGGGAGGGTGAAACCGACAAGGTCGCTGCTCGCGGGCAAGCCTTAACCCTGTGGTCTCGGATCCTCCATGGCGGTAAAGGACGCGTTAGCGCCGAAACGCACGCGTCTTGTAAGTGAGGAGCGGCCGGAACGTCGCGATGACCGAAACAAGTCCGGCATCGACGAGCTCCTGGACTACGTCCTCGATGTTTTTGTAAGCGGCGGGAGCCTCTTCATAGAGCAAGTCCCGCTCTCCGCAGATGACCCGGCCACCCAAAGGCGTCTGGGTCAACTGATCCATGCCGAAGCGTTCGCGCATGCGCTGGCGGGCTTCGCTCCGGGCCCATTTACGACCCGCACCGTGAGCCAACGACCAGGCACGGCTTTCGCCATCAGCCAGCGGCTTGACCAGGTAGCTGAGAGAGCCGCGCGAACCCGGGATGACCACCGCTTCGGTTTCGGCTGCCACAGCTCCCTTGCGGTGCACCCAAACAGTTTCACCTTCGTGCTCACGAGAGGTGATACTGTTGTGGCAACCGTCCCAGAGCAGGTCAGCCTCGGCGCCGAGTTGTTGCACGAAGCGCTGAGCGAGGAGCCCTCGGTTCACCTTGGCCCACCGCGCGGCCAGGTCGTGGCCTTGCAGGTAAGCCGCGGCGGCGAAGGACTCTGCGTCCGAGCCACTGGCCTGATGCTCCTCCACATAACTGCGCAGGATGGATTCACCCAAACCGCGCGAGCCGCTGTGGACCAGCACAACGAGTTGCTGCTTGCCCAGGCCGAAGAGCTTGAATGCTCTGGCATCAAGCACCTCATCAACCATCTGCAACTCCGCGAAGTGGTTGCCGCCACCAAGAGTTCCCAAGGCCTGGTCGAATTCAGTGGATTCAAGCTCCGAACCGACGAGCACCTCTTGCACGTCGCCCTCCCACGGATGTTCGAGGTCGAAGCGCAAATCGGCCCAACGGTTGAGCTTCATATCACGCTGGACGAGGTCGGTCTTGAACAAGGCCATACCGCAGCCGGCGTCGCCGCCGATGAGGTAAGGATAGATGAGCCCCTCGGTTACGAAGGCCGCACCAACCGGGCTGCCTTTGCCCGGGTGTAGATCCGGAAAACCGACGGCCAGTCGCATTCCATCGAATGCAGCCGCAGCGCAGAGCTGGCGTAGCGCCTCGCCTTCAATCCAACTGTTACTGGAGGCGAAAAGGCACACATTGCTTTTTGTAAGCGTGGTCATGCTTCCTTTCTCCCCGCCAAAGCGGGATTGGGGTTTCGGTGGTGCGGGTGGCTTGCGGAATTCCGCATTCCGCACTCCGCAGGTTAATGGTCCCCGAGGTTGGTATCGCGCCAACGTCTCCTCCTCTTCAGGGAGGCGCTAATCTGCCTCAGCTACTCGGGGAAATGGTCGTCCCGCGCGGTAACGCTCCGCATTCTCTCGCTTATCAGGCGAGTGCTCTGCTTTTGAGCTACAGGACGGAAAATGGCTCGAGAGGCGACCTTTGGAGGACACCCCTCGAGAGTTGAATTTCATCCAGCAACGCCGGCTGCCGGGTTACATGCGCCAATAAATGCGAAACCGTGCTTCACCGGCGTCATCCTCCCAGAGCGTTGGCGGGCCTTTCGGCTTCGGCAGCACCGGAAGGACTTGTCGCTCCTTCTTGGCAACGGTCTTAGGCTTCTGTGGAGCAGCTTTCTGCCAGCTGTTCCGCAGCCACTGCGGTATATACTGGACTATGGTCATGTTGGTCTCCTGGGGTTGAGGGTTAAAGTGGCGGATGGTGTAGGGATTGCACCCACGCAGCCCGGAGGCTCACTCGGTTTTCGGGACCGGGGCATTACTGCTCTGCCAACCATCCGCAATGGTCAGGGTGGCAGGAGTTGCACCTGCGACCTCCTCGTTCCGAACGAGGCCGTCTGCTGCTGACATTACACCCTGAAAATGGCTGCCAGGGTTGGACTCGCACCAACACCGTGCGGTTTAACAAACCGTCGTGCTACTTTGACACCACCTGGCAGTTTGAAATTGGCGCTGCCGGCAAGACTCGCACTTGCATCGGTTCGTTTAGAAGACGAATGCCTCTCTATCTCGGCCACGGCAGCATTGGAAAATGGTCAGCGCGGCAGGATTTGCACCTGCGATCCCTCGGTCCCAAGCCGAGTGCGTTGGCTGCTACGCTACGCGCTGGAAAATGGCGGATCCGAAGGGGCTCGCACCCTCAGCCTTCCCGCAGACAACGGGTTGCTCCGCTAATTGAGCTACGGATCCGAAATGGTGGGAGGTGCTGGTAATGCTCCAGTCGTCACTTCCGACAGTTGTTTGCGACACCGGTTTTACAGACCGGCAGCCGGAACACCTCCCAAGATTGATAGCGGGGGTGGGAGTCGCGCCCACAGAGGCTGAGCTTATGAGGCTCGCCTGAATCTCATTCTCCCCGCAGTGAAATGGTGGAGTCGGCGGGTAACGCTCCCGCATCAGCTTGCTTGCAGGGCAAGTGCATTGCTTGTCTGCCACGACCCCGAAATGGAAATTGGCAAGCCGCCCTGGTGCTGCCCCAGGCAAGCTGAGTTTTGGAGACTCTGCTGCACAGGCTGGTGCGCGGCTTATTGGAAATTGGTGCGGCTGCCGGGAATTGCACCCGGACATCCTCCGTGGCGGGGAGACATTCTGCTGTTAAATCACAGCCGCAGGAAAGTAAAAGGGCCGGGAGCAATCACGCTCCCGGCCCGCGCCATTTCAACAAAGAACAAACACCTCTTGCTATCTTGCGATACCAACCCACGGTTTCACGGTGGTTCTTTCGGTGTTTGGGGGCACACCTCCTGCGAAGCCCTTAAAATGTAAAATCCGGCCTAATTCATCCGGCGCGCTTGTTGGCGACCCGTGGGCAGACCCCACCGGCGGAGAACCTCGGCTCTCCCGCGCCTTTCTATGCTTTGTGCCAGGTGACATCATCTAGATGCCGTCTTCGTTTCGTCTCACAGTGCTCTGCCTTTCGTTATCGAGTTCGCTTCTTGTTTCGGTTCTGCATGGGTAAACAAAAAACCCTGCTTCCATTCCGGTAAGCAGGGTCGAGAAATCCTTATGGTTCGTTTACCTGCTCACCTTCAATCTATCCAAACCGTTTCCGGGCTCTTGCCCGCAATACGCCTTGGATAGGCCGAGGTAGAACACATTTCCCCGGCTGGTCCGACTATGACGTGTCGCTTCCGCGACCGACGTCGTCGGCCAAATCGAGACTAATATGTTCATGCAAGTTGTCATCGAACGTGCGCAAAGACTACATCAGGCGCCTTATCTTGTCCACTTATATTTTTAGGGTATCGTATATCTTAAATTCAAATATCTGGATTGGTTGATGCGTGACCGAGAGCATCTAAGCGGGATAGCCCACCGTCTGAGCAAAAAGCACACGCTGTTCGGGTCGCAGTTTGAACTCCTTCGCCGCGGCTTCCTTGTTGCAGTTGTGGAACCAGGCCGCCAGCCCCTGCGAAGCGGCAAACAAATAGACGTTGCCTGCGATGAGGCCCGTGTCGGTGTAGTAATAGGACTTTTGAACCTCCGGGTCCCCGATCCGGCGGTCGGGCTGGCCGGGCCCGGTGTCATATCGGGTGAGATCAACGACATAGAAGATGTTAAGCGGAGCGGACGCGGCTGCCCCTCGACCCGCCCGACCTCGCAAGTCTCCAGCTACTACGGGTGCCAATCGGTGAGGAATCGCTTCGTACAGAAAAACTCCGCCGGGCAGTGCAACGTAGAGATCGATTTCCTGTGAGTTGCTCGCCGACGCGGCGGTCCTGCCGGGTTTGCCGAATGAGCCTTTCTCCCGGTTCACTCCGAAGGCTGCCCAGAGCAGGTTTGACAGGACCTGGGCCGGGAGTTCTTTGGCGTTGATATTGCGCGTGGTCTTTCGCTCCTTAAGGGCCGCCAGGACCGACTTGCCGCCGTCCATATCGGGTTTGGGAAGCGTGATCGGTTTCAAGTCCTGGGTGGGCTTGGGGGTGTCCTGGGCGAAAGTGGCGGTGGTGCTGGCCAATACCGTCAAGGCCGGCAGGGATTTTACGAATGTTCTGCGGTTCATTGAGTATTCCTATGGTTGGCGTTTAATTGGAGGCTGATTTGATTCGTTCTATTTCGGACATCGGCAAATCACTCCGGCCGGATCAGTTCAAAGCGGTCGCGCGTTCGGCAATACCAGTGTGGCGAGGCCATGCGGCCGATGAGAAACAAACGGTCGCTGTTCACCCGCTTCTTCTCCGGGTCGAATAGTTCGTCGCGCAGATGGAGCCGTTTCACTAAACCGATTACCACTCGATTGTCGCCAATGTTCAAGGTGCCCCACTCCTTGCACTCGAGGCTCACTGGCGCTTCGACGATGCGCGGGGGCTTTACGACCGAGGATGGACAGGGGTGCAGTCCCGCGTGCTGCAACTCATCCTCGCCGTACGGCAAGGAAGCTGCGCATTGGTTCATCGCTTCAGCCAGAGCCTCGTCCACCAGGTTGACCACAAACTCGTGGGTGAGTCGGATATTCCTGGCGGTGTCCTTCGGGGTGCCGTCGTCGCGATCACCCGGTGCCAGCGCCAGGATCGGAGGCTCTGCCCCCAGCACGTTGAAGAAGCTGAATGGCGCCGCGTTGACCTTTCCCGCGGGGCTGATCGTGGTCACCAGGGCAATCGGCCGCGGCACGACCAGGCTGGCCAGAATCGGATACGCGCGGTCAGCCAAAGGCCCGTCAAAGTCGAGTTCCATGGAGCAGCAGCTTGCTCCTTTTAGATGCAGAGTCAATTCCGACGGCCGTACTCGCATCGTCAGCTCCCTGTCATGGCCTGGCGCTTTTTGCTCATCTAACCGACATGCAGCACGTTCAGCCGCAGCGTATGGTTGCACCGGTGGTCGGAGAACAGCTGGACTGCGACGACACAATCAGTCGACTTTGCCTGAGGAGTCTTCATCGGGTTTGAGCATATCCCACGCCGGCTTGCCCTTCAAAGGCAGCCAGTTCAGCTTGGGTGCTTCACCCGACAACCAATTTGGCGGAACGCCTCCGTACACGCTCTCAAGGGTGCTGCCACCCGAACTATGGCCAATTTCCACGGCAATCTGGCCATCCAGCGTGCCCCAGGACCTCCGCACGGTTACGTAGAAGGCGCGGTTCCCGTGGGGTTTTATCTTGCGTGGTCTGTCTTTACTGATTCGCCTCAGGGCGTGAGCCAGCGCACCCTTACTCACAGGTTCGTTTGAGTCCCTTTCGTGACCCGGGAAAAACCATTCGCTATCGGGGTAATATTCTGCCTTCCACTTGCGGTGAGCTTTCAACAGCGCCGCCATGCCAGCATTGACCGAGATGTAGGGGTTGTTCAAATGTTGGTTTTTGCACCTCCATACACGGATGCTCTTTCCATCTGCTGTCACAAATCCTGGGTCCTCTGGCCCCGGGTTTGCACGCCATCTCAACACCTCGCACCCGCGCAGCCCACTATAGGCTTCAGCCAACATTTGCCACCCCAATACCTGGCTGTGCCGGTTTTTGAACAGTTCGGCAGCAATGGAATGGAGTTCATCAGCGTCGCCTGCCATAAACTCCCTGCAGTGCTTCACCCGTGATTTGGGCTGATATCGAGGCCTGTCAGCCACAGGGTTTACCCGGACAAAATCCCGCCGCTTGCAGTAGCGGAACGCATTGTTCAACGTGTTCAACTCCCTGTCGGTGGTCCTTAATCCCTCCCCTTGCTTGATGTTCTTGACGCGCCAGTCGCGGTAATTGTCGCACATTCTATCGGTTACCCTGGCCACTTCAACTTCATCCCAGAATTGCAGCAGAGTCGTGCAATGCCGATCTTCGTCAGCGCGGGTTGCGGGCGGACGTTCCAGCAGGTCGCCGTCGAGGCAGTTGTCTCCCTGGTAGCGCCGAATAATGTCGCCAACCGTTTTTGCCCCCTCTTCTTCGGTTTCTTCAGTTGCGGCCTCAAGGTATGGGCTTGTCCCAGCAGACACTGCAGTTCTGCGCCGATAGAATTCCTCTCGGGCCAATTTGAGGTTTTTCCCTCCGAGTGCGCGCCACATGCGCTTTCCGTTTATGAGGGGCCGCTCGAAATACTTTCCGTTCTTGGAATTTTTGTAGATCCCCGGCTCGACCTGCTCAAACTTTCTCGCGCTTCCGGCGTCTTCGGTTTTGAGCGACGGGTCGCTGCGCCTTTCGCTTATCTCCGACTGCTCGCAAATCCTGGTCTCGACCTGTTCAAAACGACTCATGTTTCTCCCAATTATAGTGTGCGCTGAACAGGCCTACGCGGTGTCCACCGGACCATTATTGGACTACAAAATGGACTACAGGCCGCTTTTTGAGCAGAGGGAGGACGGGCGAAAAACCAAAAAGTATCAAATTTGCTAGGAAATTTGGCGCGCCCGCCGCGACTCGAACGCGGGACCATCTGCTTAGAAGGCTCTTAAAGCCGTACCAAGAGTGCGATTTGCTGAGGAAAATAGCGTGTTTCCTAAGAAAGTCAAGAGGTGCGGATCCAGGCGTATCGGTGCGTTGGCGGAGTGGTGGTATAATTAGTGGTATAACGAAGTGCGATCTGATCGGTGCGGACCTTCTGCTTAATGAACTCTTCGTGGAAGTGGAAGGGGCGATTTCTATTATACCACTATTATACCACCTCCCGCCGAACAATATGTTTGACGTACTCCGCCCGGTCGGCAATGGCTTTGTCGGCGTCCTTGCCATCCAACACTTCCGCGAGCAGTAACGCGAATCTTACTTTTCCAGTTCAGCGTCAGGTTGCTGGAGTAGTTCTTCCTCCAGGCCACGTTTTTGGCAAAGATATTCCCAACCCACGTGTTCTTGGGCTAAGCGTTTGCCTGCATCCAGGATGGCTTTAGCAGGTGCGGCGAGTTCGCGAAGCCACGCAAATTCATCTGGTCCAAGTGCGTCACCGCCGCCGCAAACTGTTTCCTTCGCATGACCTATGGCGAGTAGTTGACGGTAGCTCCACAGCTCCGGTTCTACTGGCGGGAGGCCATGCACCGCCGTTGCGCAGGTGGAAGCCTGTTGCGGGATGCGCAAGCCTTGCGGATCGAGATCGCCAAAGTAGCGAACTCGCTTGGGTGTCCCACCGATTTCCCGGAAGATTTCCGCTAGGTTGGCGACACCCTCGATGAACCGGTTGCCGCAGCCATAAACGACGGCGCTAAACAGGGCACGCTCGTGGTTCCAACGACAGTAGGAGTGCCAGGTTGCGGCGTTTTCAATCACCAGTACGGGGCCGCCGGGCGTTGGCCCGCGCTGCCAGGCAAGCGGTTCGGCTGCGACAAAGCAGCGCAGCGCTTCCAGAGTCAGGCGCCCGTCACCGAAGAGAGTCGAACTCCGACGAAGGTCATCCAGACGTTTTTCATCACCGAAGATGTGTAGCGAACGCTCTTTGATCGGGACACTCGGACGCTGGCGACCGCCGGTTGCGAAGAATTGCTGGAGTTTGTGCAATTCGGCAACCGAAACGCCCACGCGCGTTGTTGCCAGAAAACGGAGCTCCGGGGCCCATGGGACCGAGCGCAGATCAACCTTCTCCCCGGGCGTGAAGGGGCGTGGGATTTTGATCCATCGCGGCAGGGCCGGGAGGCTGGAGTTGTCCCAGCCGTCCTTGCCCTTCGGCGTCTCCAGCCGGCCATCCAGTTCCAGAAGATCAACCAATTCCCGTAGTCTGCCCCGCGCCGATGGCGTTGAAGCCAATTCCGGATGGACGTGTTGAAAGCCGCGCCACAGCACTTGCAGATCGAGACGTGAGCGGCCCCCGGAATTTTCAAGGATGAAGCAATGGAGTTGGTCAAGCGCGCTCATTCATCCCGTCAAAAATACGGATTTCGCTGATCGCCGATTCACCTTCTTCCCTGACCAAACCGACAGCCAGCTCGCCGGTTTCAGGCACGATGCGGTTTTTTGCCAGGCGAATGCGGTTTGGGAAGACGCTTAACGCCTGCGGGTCGTTGACGCCGGTGGCGTAGATGAGTTGCACGCCGAGCTGTCCGGCAATCCAGCGGTGCAATTCGAGAAACTCGCGTTTTGAGCATGGGCCAACAGGATTATCGAGCAAAAGGGCACTTACTTCGGCGCGTCGGCCTACATGACCCCGGCTCTGCGCCCGAATTTTGACCAACGTGCAATAGAGCAGAATGGCTACGGTCGTCCGTTCCCCTTCGCTCCAACTGCTCATTTCGCGGACGGGATAACGAGTGTTGCGACGCTGCGCCTCCGGTTTAAGGATAGTGGCATCTACCCCGGTTTCACCCACCAACGCTAGTAGGGCGCGGAAGACAAGTTCAATCCCACCCGGGATTTTTCCCTCCTCCAGAAGCAGATCCATCAGCGATTTGAGCCGCGCAATGTTATCCTGTCGCCCTGGTGGGGAGTGCAGTCGAATGCGCAGGAACGGCTCGTTCTCCCAGCCGGTCATCGTCTCCGGCATCCGGCTCCAGCGTTCGGCGCGCTCTAAAAGACGAATGGCCTGCTCGCTCACGTTGAGCAGCGATTCAACAATGGTCTCCCGGTGCGCGTTCATCTGCTCGAGGTCCGCCCGCAGCGTGGTCGTGTCTTCTTCGACGGCCACACGCTTGGTGGCAGCGCAGGCGATCAACTCGTCCAGAGGCATGTGAGCAAACAGGCTGCGAGCGGGCAAATCCGTGGCGCGGGCATAGGCATCTTCCTGCGTGAGCTCCTGAATCGCATCGAAATGGCTCCGCAGCTTGCCTTGCTCGGCTGCGGTCTCATCGCGGTTTTGCTTGAGGTTCTTGAGCCGTTCGTCCACCAGCGAAGCCACACGGACGTCATCTTCGGGCAACTCGCTGGCGGGCACGTCTTGGGGTGGATTCTGGTCGGCAAGTCGAATCGCGTGATTTTCGTAATTGGCGGAACGTTGTGTGAACCGGGTGTGGGCCTGCATTAGTGCTTCGCCCTCGCTTCGATTGGCGTCCAACTGCTCCTGGAGCTTCTCGTACTCAGTCACCAGCTTTGCCAGTATGGCCGCGGTGTCATGCGCCGTGGCAGGAATCAACTCGCCCTGGCCTGGACGCTCCTGTTCGGCTGGGGCACCCAATTCTTTTAAGCGTTTACGGGCTTCATCGAGGTTGCGCTCCGCGGCGCCAGCGTGCTTTTGGGCTTGTTCCAAAGCCTCTTCGGCCAACTGCTTCTGTCGTGGCAGGTCACCTGCCAGGAGTTTGGCCTCAGCAGTCTTGCGTTCCAGGCCAACGAACTCACTATTCAACCGATTGGTCTTTTCGCGGATGGACTCTTGTTTTGTAGCCAGTTCGCCTTGCGCCGCGGTATTGAGGAAGCGGCCCTGGTATCGGCGCAGTTCAGCATCGTACCAAGCCCGCAACTGTTCCAAAGATTCTTCCACCGATTCCGGCAAAGTGCCAACGTATGCAATTTTGCTCGCTTCTCTGCTCAGGTCGGTCAAGGCGATTCCCAGCTCCACCTGGCGTTGCTGAATCGGCTTCTCGCCAGCCTCAATCGTTCGCCGCCGCTCCTCCAGGACCGGCAGTTCCACCGAAAGCTCCTGCAATCGCGCGCCCAAGGCATCCTGTTTCGCCCGTTTAGCTTCATAATCGGCGTCGAACCGCTCGACGAAGTTTTCAAGCTGCGCCACGGCCCGGGTCGCTTTCGCTAGCGCTTGCTGCTGCTCGTCGACCGCCTTCATCGCTGAAGCAATCGAGGCAGTCAATTCCTGTTGTCGTGCCGCATTCTTCTGTTGGCGTTGGCAGAGCGATTCAAGGGACTGTTGCTCGCCGCGCAGCCGCTCCCGTAGCGTGCCGAGTTTACTGCCGCCGAATTCGGTGAGCCATCGCTCCAACTCGGATGCCAGTTGGCGAGTTTCGTTGAGCTCGGTAGCGAGTTGCTCAAGTTCGGTCTTCCGAGTGGCCATCAGGCCGGCTAGTTTTTGGCTCTGCTCTTGAGCCTCGTTGAAGTTGAAGCCGCCGGCGTGGCGGGGCAGCACAACCGGTCGTCCGGCGCCATTTGGGCTCGGCTGGGAATCCGGCAGCGGTGAAAGCTGCACCGGCACCTGGTCTGTACTAAGCAACCCGATCGCCTGCGTCAATTGGCTCGCCTCGGTGGCCCCATCGAACATCACGCCGCCATAGAGCGCTGGGTCGGAGGCCAACAGTTCGGCGGCGGCCTGGCGGTCAGCTACGTTGAAGGCCAGCCATTGCGCCGCCGTGGTCGCGGTGGCAACGCCTGCAGCGCGCAAACTTTCGACCAGTGCTTCGACATCGCGGGGCGGCGGAAAAAGCCGACGCTTCTCGATATAGTCTTGCGCCCGCTGGTCTTCGGCACCCTCGAGGTTAAGACGCAGGATGCGGCGGAATAGGGTGGCGCCTCGCTCGGCCAGGCGTTCCATGGTTTGCGGCAGATTCAAATCTGCGCGTGAAGTCTCCACCGCGGCGCGCATGTGCAGGTGGGTGGCGATACGCTCCGCTTCCGCTTCGGCTCGCTGGATAGTTTTGGCGAGTTGTTGCTGTACATGGTCAGTCTCAGCGATCTCAGTGGCAAGCCGGCTGGCCTGCGCGGCAAGCGCGTCCTTCTCGTTCTGCGCGGAGTCGCGCTCGAGTACGGCGCGCGTGATCGCCTCGCTGGCTTTTGTGCCGATACCCTGCCAGCGTTGCGCCGCATCCGCCGCGGCTTCCTTCGTTTCCAGCATGCCATCGCGGCGAAGTCGTTCCCGAAGAGACTCGCGTTCGGTAAAGAAATTCCCAAGCGTGGCCGATTCCTGCTCCTTGGCCGCTTGTTCGGCGGTCAACGCCAGGCGTTCCCGCCCCAGTTTGCCGACAGTCTCCTGAAGCTGCCGGCGTTGGCCTTCGGTCTCCTCGATGCGAGCCTGGGCAATTTCCACCTCGGCTTGCACTCGAAACTTGTAACGCGCACCCAGGGCCCGGAGCATCTCCAGCACGGGTTTGGCCTGTTCCTGTTCGCGCGCAATAGCGCGCTCCAGTTCGGCGGCCTGGATTTGCAGGACTCCTATTTCGCCCAGCAACCCCGCCATCTCAACCAAGCGCTTGTTACTCTGGGCCGATTGGCAGGCGGTTTGGCAACGTTCCAGCTCCGTCTTGGCTTCTTTTTCCTCAAGTTCGTATTTGAGGCGAGTGAAAAAGTTCTGCCGCCTCCGGGTGCCGTCGCGCTCTGATGTAAGCCGCTTGTTCTCGGCCTCTGCTTCCAGCTTACCCTGGGCGAGGCGAGAGGCCTCAGCATCGAAGCGCTCCTTAGCCGCACGCAACGCCGCCAGCAACGACCCGGTGGCGTGTTCTGCTTCCGCGCCGCGGGCTTTGGCTTCTTCCCAAAGGCCAAGCTGCTTCAGGAAGAGTCCAAGGTCCACGAGCAGCTTGCCGTTGAACTCCAATTGGAGGTCGAGCACGTCGCGGCGCCGGAGCTTGGGAAGAAATTCTTCGAGGTTGGCCCGCACTTGATTGGGCTTGGCCGGGTCGAAACCCAGTTGCAGGAACAGACGAATGAAGTCCCGATCACTCTTCAGGTCGTTGAAGAGGTTGTTGATGCCGCCTTCACTCTCGTTCATTCGGAGCTGGTAAGTGAACAATTCCGGGTCCAGATGGTTGTTTTCCAAATGCTCCCGCCACTCGCTCTGGTTCTGGGTGTGCCGGACTTCGAGCTTCGGGTACGCTCGGTTCTGCTCGTCGAGCCAGTCGCGGAACGCCTCGAAGGAGGCGGCCGGTTCACCCAGCCCGAGCACTGGCAAGGTGTCAAAATTCACCCCGCGATTCGGCCGGAGCGTAAAGAACAGGCGCCGCAATTCATTCGCGCTGTCGAGACCCTTCCAGGAGAGCGCCTGGCCGACAAGCAGCAGCTCCCGGGGAATATCTTCGAGCAGCGAAGCTTCGGCCCGATCATCCGTCGTGTCCCACTCCGTGACGATAAAAGCCAGGTCGCGACTGCGAACATAATCTCCGAGTTCGCGCGCCTTGCCTTCCGCCTGCTTGCCAAGGAAGCGCGTTTGACGGGGTTGGAAGGTTGAAAAGAACAGGCTCAACAGGGAAGTCTTGCCGGTGCTGTTCTCCGCCCAGAGCACAGTGTCCGCCGCCCGGCCCCCTCGGTCACGCAGGTCGAGAGTCAGCGCCGGAAAACGCGCGTCACGATGCCCTAGGCTGGAGAAATGCAAGCGATTGATGCGCGGCATAACTCAGGCGGTCCTTTCCGCCCCCTTCGAGGCCAGCCGTTGAGCGGCGAAAATACGCAATTGCTCCACCAGCGCGTGGGCACCATGATACTTCAACCGGATGCGATAGGCGGAGGTGCCCTGATAGATGCCCTTCTGCTCGTCCACCAGCCGCATCAGGCCGTGCTTCTCCAAATATTCCAGCGCGTAACGACACATGCCCGTAAGCGACCGGGTGGATTCTCGTTTAGCTGCCGTTTCTTTTGTCAGAGCCTGCGCGAGCACGGCGCGCCACACCCGCCTCTCTTCAGACTCTTCGTGGTCAGGGCTGTCGGCCACCTTTGAATTCTCGGCTTCCGCAAAGTCGCGGAGATACCTCGCCAGGCTGGCGGCAGTGACGTGCGCTGGCTGCACATCGTCGTCCTGCACCAGCGTCTCAGCGCGCGGGAAGGAAAAAGCGGCGACTGCCACCTGAATGATCCCGTGGAGAATCCGGTCATCCGGGGTCATGCCCCCCTTATAGTCATCCGAATTCAGACGAAACGGGCTGGCTTCGGTGGCGGTAACGATGAGTCCATGCTTGCCGGAATAGATAATGCGGAGCCCAAAGCCGCTGCACATTCCATCGGCGATGTCACGCAGCATGGTGTCGTCCTCATAGCGCCGCAGAAGGTCGCTGTATTCCTTTGACGTCGCCGGATTCTGACAGCGCAAGGCGAAACCGAGCAACCGGCCGGCATCGTGGGCGGCGTTGGCAACGTGGTTCATGGCAAAGGAGGTGATACAAAGAGGTCATCTCCAGCAAAACCGCTTGAATCAAACGGTTCGCCGCTCGGTCGAACGTGAAACTGGCGGCGCGCATCCGCCGCCCCAAACTGTTCCATCGTCAATAGCACGAACAGGCGCTTTGCCGGCGACGATAGCCCTCGCCCTCCAGCAATGACGAGCAGTTCGGAGAGGCTCCGGCTGCCTCGCAACTCTGCCCGCAAGAAATCCCGCACACCAAGCCAGTCCTCCGGCTTAAACACAGGCGGGGATGAAGCGAGCGCTGCCGTGTCCGGCAGAGTCACATTCGCCTCCGCCGGTTCCGGCGTAACCGGTGGAGCCAGCAGCTTGGCCCAAAGCTGTTCCAGGCTGGGCGGCACGGGGACAGCGTGTCCGGCCAGCAGGTTCAAAGCGGGTACGGCGGCCAGCCGGGCGAAACTCACCTCCTCACCTATCCATCGCAGGAGGATTTCCGGTTCCAGACTCACGCGCAGCCCCGTTGCCGTCCGGCGAAGGCGCTGGCGTGCAAATTCCTCCCGGAACTTGTCATTCGCAGTGATGAGCAGATTGTGCAGCTCGAGGTTGGTGCGTTCCGATTTATCGATTTCGTCCAGAAGCCGATTGAGCTTGGTGAGGTCAGCCGGCGCAGCCTGGTCGCGGCGTTGCTCCAGGCCGGCGCGCAACTCGCCCTCCTTTCGCAGCCGCTCCTTGATGTGCTGAAGCGCTCCTTCCATCAGCGGGAGAATTTCGCTGCTCCATTTCGCCTGGTCGGCGTCACGACGTGCCACTTCCAAAGCGAGACGGACCTTCTCGGCGTAGGCCTTGGCCCGAATCTGCGCCTGGCGCGCTGTTTGAATGGCGTCGTCGAGCCGGCCGCGTTGTGACTGATACTTGAGCACGGCCAGGTCAGCTTCGGCGGCATCCTCGAGATTGTAGCCCAGCATCTCGGTGTAGAGATTGATGGCCTCGCTGCTGGCCCGATAGACGCGTTCATCCCCCTCGGGTGTCTGGGTCTCTTCCAGCAACCGATAGGCAAACTCGCGCCAGCGCACAACGCCCTCGTCCAGCGCCGCATAGCGTTCGACAAATTGTTGGCGGCGGCTTTTCTCATTGAGGAGAGCCTGGAGAACGAGTTCCAAGATGCGCGTTTCGCGCTCAGGCACGATCTCCGGTTCAGCCGTCCGAAGGATAGGCCCGATAGCCACGGCCAGATCGCGCCGTGTCGCGCCGGTGCCGAAACCCATTTTGTCAATCACCACGTCGAGCACGATCAAGCAGAGCATCCGCAAGTCGTGCTGCGAAAGATCAAAATCGCGCTGGGCTTTGTTGCTTTCGAGTTCCAGGATCGGGGCGGGTGCGATGAGGCTGCGGGTACGACGAGCCACTGCCTCCCCCAATTCTCGCATTTCCAGAGACCCAGGCGCCAAATTCTGTGCTCGAGACACCAGCGAATCCTGTTCGCTGGATGTTTCTCCTCCGAACAGTTCGCCTTCAGCATCGGGACGCTCCTGATATCGCATAGGTTGCATACAAAGACCCGTGTCGAATAATCGAGAGGGCATATTGTAACATTTCAGCCAAACGCGACAGCAAAATGCGCAAGCGCCGCGCAGACTCCACGGCTGAGACTGCCAGCCACGGAAGAAAGCGGTCCGGCCGATGAAACAAAGCTGTTTGGCGTTGGTCGAGAGGTCTGTGGGAAATCTCACAGCAGTGGTCAAGCGGAGTCGGCATAATTGCGCCGGTCAGGATGTCGCGGCTTGAGACCATGGGGCCAGGGCCTGCTACCAAGACGGGGTGTTTTCGTTAAGGAGATCGCAGCAACATTTTCGAGCCGTACCCACTCTCATACCTGTGCGCCTTCAGGATCGCTCCTGGACAGGCGCGAGGCCATCTTTCAAAATATGAGCACCAGACCTTTTTCGTTCTTCCAGCCAGCGCTCCTCCCCTTTTTTTCGATTGCTCCAAGTGGTCGGGTGGTCGGGTGAGTTTATCAAAGCACGAGAAAATCTGCATCCACTGCAACGAACCATTCTTCCCGGAATTGCGTAATCGCACGCGCCAGCACTTCTGTTATAAACCGGAGTGTCGCAAGGCGAGGAAAGTAAAGAGCCATCAACTCTGGCTGGCCAACAATCCCGACCATTTCAAAGGGGCAGCCAACGTCTTGCGAGTGCAGCGGTGGCGTGAGGCTCACCCAAGGTACTGGCGGCGGGCCAAGGCCAAGGCGAAGTCGGGGCTGCTACCTGCCGTTTCCCCAGTGGTTCCGGCCAAACATCACCAGCCGCAGGCCATGTCAGCGTTACAAGACGGCGTCCCACCGTTACAAGATTCCATCCGGTGCAACCCGTTGATAATTGGCCTCGTAGCCCATGTCTTTGGTTGTACGTTACAAGATTCCGTCGAAAAAGTGATTCCTGCGCTCATAATCAGGGGCATGAAACTCCGTACCACGATGCACGGAACCGAAACGAATCGCAAAAAGTCAGCGAAGTATGATGCACAAAAGACTCGCGTGTCCCGTAAGCTTGCGCCAGCTGCTGGCGCTGGCCAAACGGCCTGCCCCCCTTCCAGCGCCGGATAACCATCTGCCCGCCCTTTTCGAACGGGCCACACCCTCCCACCGTTGACCAACCGAGCACCAGGCCCGCCCGCCTCCTTTTTGCATGACCCCAGGCGACACACCACCGGAGCCCATCTTCGCCGCCGCCTACGTGCGCATGTCGACCGAGCACCAGCAATACTCGACTAGCAACCAGATGGACGTCATCCAGGAGTACGCCAAGCGGCGGGACCTGCGGATTGTACGGGAGTATTCTGACGAGGGGAAGAGCGGGCTGAATATCCAGGGGCGCGACTCGCTGGCGCAGATGATTGCGGACGTGCAAGCCGGCGAGGCGGAGTACACCAGCATTCTGGTTTATGACGTGAGCCGGTGGGGACGGTTTCAGGACGCTGACGAGAGCGCGTATTATGAATACATCTGCCGGCGAGCCGGGGTATCGGTTCACTACTGCGCGGAGCAATTCGAGAATGACGGCAGCCCGGTGTCCACTATCGTCAAGGGGGTGAAGCGGGCGATGGCTGGGGAGTACAGCCGGGAGCTTTCGGGCAAGGTCTTCAGGGGGGCGTGCAAGCTGATCGAGCTGAGGTACCGGCAAGGAGGGGCGGCCGGATACGGGCTGCGCCGGATGCTGGTGGACCAGAACGGGGAGCAGAAGGCGGTGCTCAAGATCGGGGAGCAGAAGAGCATCCAGACCGACCGCGTGATTCTGGTGGCCGGCCCGGCGGAGGAGGTGGCGGTCGTGCGGGGGATTTACCGGGCTTTTCTCGAGGAGGGCAAGGAGGAGTCTGAGATCGCAGCGGCGCTGAACGCGCGGGGGCTGCTGACAGACCTCGGGCGGGCGTGGACCCGGGGGACGGTTCACGAGGTGCTGACCAACGAGAAGTACATCGGAAACAACGTGTACCACCGGACCTCGTTCAAGCTGAAGCAGAAGCACGTGGTCAACCCGCCGGAAAAATGGATTCGGGCCGAAGGAGTATTTGAAGGGATTGTCGAGCCGGAGATGTTCTTGAAGGTGCGAGAAATCATCCTCGCCCGGAGCCAGCGGCTGAGCAACGAGGAAATGCTGGAAAAGCTGCTCGAGGTGTTGAAGCAGCATGGGCGCATTAGCGGGGTGATTATTGACGAGGCCGAGGGCCTGCCATCGAGCGCGGCTTTCCAACACCGTTTCGGCAGTCTGGTGACGGCGTATCGTCTGATCGGGTATGACCCGGGGATTGATTACAGCTTTATCGAGACGAACCGGAAGCTGCGAAAGCAGCACCCGGAGATTGTCGCGTTGGTGATCCAGCGGGTCCAGGAGCTGGGGGCGGTGGCGACGTGGGATGCGAAGACGGAGTTGCTCTACCTGAACGGGGAACTGCGGGTGTCGATCGTACTGTGCCGGCACATCACCACGCCGGGCGGCGCGTCGCGGTGGGTGGTACGACTGGACGCTGGCCTGAAGCCGGACATTACGATTGCGGTGCGTATGGACGCCACGAACGCGGGCATCCGGGATTATTACCTGCTGCCCGGTTTGGACATGACCTGGGAGAACCTGCGGATGGCGGAGGAGAATGGCATCTACCTGGATGCGTACCGATTCGAGAATTTGGACTACTTCGCCGGGATGGCGGAGCGGGTCAAAATCAAGGAAGCAGCGTGAGGGAAAAGCTGAAAACAGACAACAAAGCAAACACC
>Ga0187872_10000747_pt1 | contig 35695 bp, 33 predicted proteins | sample June2016WEW_16_4_FD_132973 | JGI IMG/M metagenome (GOLD analysis project Ga0187872, IMG submission 132973) | Peatland microbial communities from SPRUCE experiment site at the Marcell Experimental Forest, Minnesota, USA - June2016WEW_16_40 | ecosystem: Environmental > Terrestrial > Soil >...
ACGCACTTGACCCGACCGCTGCATCTGGAGCCTGGGACCGGGATTGAACCGGTGACCTCGTCCTTACCAAGGACGCGCTCTACCAACTGAGCTACCCAGGCCCGAACCGGTCTCCCTCGCTTCCGAAATCTTTCAGCGCTGCCTAACAACTGCCGATTGCGCGAGACGCTGGTGGACGGGGGAGGATTCGAACCTCCGTAGCCCGCAAGGAGCGGCAGATTTACAGTCTGCTGGTTTTAGCCACTCACCCACCCGTCCCGCGAACGCATCCGGGACGCGAACACCGCGTCCGGCAAAAACACTCGGGACACAAGAATCGTGTCCCATGAACCTGGCCAGAACTGAACCGGACTGCTGTACGGGGTACTCTGCAACGCAGAAAGGGGCCCGTGTCCAAAGACACCAGCCCTGTTCGTTTTTCTTGCGAGGAATCCGTCTGTCTCCCCAGCCGAAAAATCCCGGTTCCCTCAAACTCAGCTGGCGGAGGGATTTGAACCCCCGACCCTCTGATTACAAATCAGATGCTCTACCAACTGAGCTACGCCAGCCCTGCGCAAACCAAGTAAAATTATCACAGAGGCAATCAAATTGCAAGGGGCCTTGCTTGGCCCTAGCAAAAGGCTTGCCACCATTCGAGTTATTCTTACCTGCCAGTTCCTGGAATGTCCTATTGGGCAGCAGGCTTTGCAAACTGCTCGTCGTCCAGCGAAACGTTGTGATGCATCTCGTCGAGCTTGACTGTGATCACGGATTCTCCCGCGACTTCGTGAATCACGAAAGCCATCTTAATTCCGTCGACGTCGCGGAAATCTTCGAAATCTTCGCGGAGATCCGTGACGCCGTCGGGGCTGTGGCGGTGGCTGACCGTTCGGAGCGGCAAGCCCGTCATGGCATCGAAATACAACTTGTCCGGATCGCCTTCCGGCACCTCTGCCTCCAACACGTACGCGGTTCGATCGCCGATTTTTTCGGTGCCGGCAACAGTCAACTTTGTATAGAGCTTTTTCAACTCGAGCGGATAGTAGAAATCCGCCTCCCGCCGCATCTCATCGAGCTCCACGCCGGTCTGCTCCCGAGCTCCGTTCTGCGGATCGTCGGTCCAGCCGGTCGTCCCATCAAAACCGTGGCGAAAAGACGCTCCCGCCACCCTGATGATCGAAAGAAATCGGTCCGGCGCCTTTTCATAAATCTCGATCGTGCCCGACAAATTCATCGACGGCACCTCGATCGTCCCTTTGGACACCCGCGACAGCACCTTCTGCCACGCGGCGCGCCCGCCGGTGGCTTGAATGTAGCGATCGAGAATCTGGTCAGCCGTCGGCGTCGTCGCCGCGACCAAGGGCCTCGGGGCGGTTGGTGCGGAGGTTTGCGCCCGCGCGCAGAGGCTCAGCGCCAAACCGAGCGAGATGACAAAGAGCAACCGGTTCAAACGTCCCGCTTCCTTTTCCATTCGCAATCGCCCGCCAAGACATTACACTAGTTTTCGTATCGCTGTCTTGCCATGCTCAGGTCCGCCACAAAACGCGCGCTGATCGCCATCGTCGTGCTCGGCTGTCTCGCCGGCGCTGGTGCCGGCATTTACGTTCACCGCCTGCACCGCCCGGTGCCGGTATCGAGCGTGGGAATAGCCCCGGACATTCTGAGCCAACTTCCTGCGGATGCTCCCGGCATTGCTTATATAGATGTCGCGGCGCTTCGCAGGTTGCAGGGTTCGCCTTTGGCGGCCGTTTTGGGCCTCGCGAGCACCGGCCCTGCGGGAGATCGCGAGTACGACGACTTCGTTCGCAATACCGGTTTCGACTACACGCGCGACCTCGACAAGGTGGCAATCGCGTTCTGGCCCGCGAGCTATCTGGCGCCGTCCCGCGAAGCCGACGCGAATCGGATTGTGGCGATTGCCGACGGGCGCTTCGACGAGCAGAAAATCAAGGCGTACGCCCTGCGCACGGGCAAGGTCACAATGCAAGGGACGCAATCCGTCTACGAAGTCCCGGGGATGCCGCCCGTAGCTTTCGAGTTCTTCTCGCCGACTCGAATCATTCTCGCAAGCGGAAAGGACGCCGCGCAGCTCCTCGACGCGTCGAATTCCACCCCACGCGATCCGGCGATGCAGGCGCGCATCACTCGCGTGGCGGCCGCGCCGATCTTCGCCATTGCTCGCACGGACAATTTGCCTGCGAGCGTCTATGACAATTTCCGGAGCTCTCCGCAGCTCGCGCAGCTTGCCCGCAGCATCCAAAGTCTCACGCTGGTGGGCCAGCCGGCAGGCGAAATCGTCTTGATCTTGCTGGAGGGCGAATGCGATTCGACAACGAACGCCGTCGAGATCGCCACGTTTCTCGACGGCTTCCGTCTGCTCGGCTCGATGGCGCTCATGGATCCCAAAACGCGGGGCCAGATGACCAAAGAGCAGGCTGCGTTTCTCAGTGCGGTCCTGCGAGAAGTCAAAGTCAGGCATGAGCGCCGCTTTGTACGGCTCATACTCCAAGTTACGCCCGCAATGCTCGCGCCGGCTGCTGCCCAACAGGCCCGAACCCACCACTAATATCCGCATAGCCTTCGTCTGTTTCCAAATGATCACGCGCCCCACACGCGCGGAGGCCGGCCCTCGAACGCGTCCTCGAGCAGCGTCTGGATTCCCTCCTTCGTGAGCGGCCTCGGATTGTAGGAGGCGCTCCGCACGGCGAGATCCGCCGCTTGGTCCAGTCCCTCCTGCTTCAATCCGAGCGATTTCAGCGATAGCGGCGCACCCATCGAGGCTTCGAGATCATACAGGGCTAACGCGGCGGACTTCGCGCCCCCTTTTCCACTAACGGCGCGCGCCACGCGCTCCATTGGCTGCGCCGCGGCCAGGGCATTGTAGGCAGTCACATGCGGCAGAAGAACCGTATGAGTTTCCGAGTGCGGCAGGTTGAAGGCGCCGCCGAGGATATGACACAGCTTGTGGTGCAGCGCCATTCCGACGGCTCCCAGTACTGTGCCTCCGAGCCACGCCCCGTAAAGCGCAAGCGAACGAGTCTCCATGTTCGAAGGTTCCTTCACGACGGCCGGGAGACCCTTCGACAGCGCGCGAATCCCTTCCTCGGCGAGCAAAGACACGACCGGATTCCCGTCCTGCGCGTAAAGAGCCTCGACGCAGTGCGCCATCGCGTTCATGCCGCTCGTGGCGGAAAGCATGGCGGGCATGCTGATCGTCAGGGCGGGATCATAGATCGCCGTTCTCGGCAACACGCGAGGGTCGCGGCTGGTTTTCTTGACGCTGTTCTCGGTGAGCCCCCACGTCGGCGTCATCTCCGATCCGGAATAGGTCGTGGGGATGCACAGAATCGGGCGGCCCGTGACAAACGCGATCGCCTTCGCAACACCCGTGGCGGAGCCGCCGCCGATGGCGAGGTAGCAGTCCGCCTCCAGGCGCTGCGCTTCCGCGCGCGCCGCTTCCGCGGTTTCGACAGGAACGTGCATCACCGCGCGATCGAAAATGCCGGCGGCTTTTGTGCCAAGCCGCGCGGCAAGTTCGCGGGCAAGTCCGCCCCGTCCCGGAGTGGCGATCAGCAATACGCGCGTTCCGCCAAGAAGCGCGATCTCCTCCGGCGCCTTACCCAGGCTTCCGGCGCCGAACACAACCCGCGAAGGCGCCGCCTGATAGGTAAAGGCCAGTTTCGCCACCGTGTTCATTGCGCCGTACCCCCAAGAAATTTGCGATTAGAAATGGTCGCCGCCGTTTGTTTCCAATCACTTAGACTGGTTTGTAATTCTGGAATTTCGCGATTAGAATTACGGAATCGCGGCGGAGCTGGGTCGCTGGGCCACCGTCGCAACGGGTTCGGACGGAGCAGTGGCGCTCGGGTCGCCCCGTCTTCGATGCCACCAAACTGCACGCCGACTGCGGTCTTTTGGACCATGCGACCATACTTGTTGAGGGGAGGGGCCGTGTCAAGTGTGCGGGTCTGTGGACTTCCAGTGGATCATTTCAGAGTACGCCGTGACCCCGGAAGGTTCTCCTCAATCGCCAGCCGGTCATCGACGCGCACTATCGCGCTTAGAAGCGCGCCAGAAACCGGCCGCCTAAGCAGGCTTCAGATCCGCGCCGCACGCATCGTGCGTGACGCGGGTCGACAACTTTTCTTTCGATGTTATTGCTCATAATTTCGACTCCTGGTTCCCATGCAGACCGCTCACAGACCTGTCATTCGCTCGAGCTTTTCCGGGTACCGAGCCCCTTGCACCGTGATCTTTGAGGCAGCGGTAGCGATGTCGCGGAGGTCGTCGGACGACAGTTCGACTGCCGCTGCTCCGATGTTCTCTTCGAGGCGGTTTAGCTTCGTCGTGCCTGGGATCGGAACGATCCACGGCTTTTGAGCGAGCAGCCAAGCGAGTGCGATCTGAGCAGGAGTCGCTTTCTTCCGCTGCGCGATGCTGCCGAGCAGTTCAATAAGGGCCTGATTCGCCTTGAGAGCCTCCGGCGTAAAGCGAGGGAGAGTGCTGCGGAAGTCGGAGCTGTCGAATGTCGTATTCTCGTTCATCTTTCCCGTCAGGAAACCCTTGCCGAGCGGGCTGTACGGCACTAAACCAATCCCGAGTTCCTCCAGGGTCGGTATCACTTCCTTCTCGGGGGTTCTTGTCCACAGCGAGTATTCGCTCTGGAGAGCAGTGACCGGTTGGACTGCGTGTGCGCGACGAATCGTTTTTGCGCCTGCCTCGGAAAGTCCGAAGTGCTTGACCTTGCCTTGCTGAATCAGGTCTTTCACCGCTCCGGCGACGTCTTCAATCGGCACGTTCGGGTCGACCCGGTGCTGATAGAGGAGGTCGATTGTCTCGACCTTGAGCCGCTTGAGCGAGCCTTCGACAGCCTCCTTGATGCGCTCCGGCCGGCTATTCAGTCCCGGCGCTCCCTTCATTCCCCGGGGATCCAAACTAGGACTGAGGTCGAACCCAAATTTGGTGGCGATCACCACTTGCCCGCGGAACGGGGCAAGGGCGTCGCCCACAAGCTCTTCGTTCAGGAACGGGCCGTACACTTCGGCGGTGTCAAAGAGTGTGATGCCGCGTTCCACGGCGGCCCGGAGAAGAGAGGTCATTTCCTGCTTGTCTTTGGGAGGGCCGTACGAAAAGCTCATTCCCATGCAACCAAGCCCGAGAGCTGAAATTTCCAAGTTGCCTTTTCCAAGTTTGCGCTTCTGCATTGTTTCTCCTCGAGAGGTGTTGAACGGTGAAGGTCGAATCGCTTGTGCCGGTTCTCAGCGATAATTACAAAATGCTAGGATCAACGATAAGGAGTGCAGTCCGCTTCCACTTCGGGCGCTTGCCTATTCCGCCAGAGTATTTGCCCGATCCTCCGAGACTCCCTGCGCGATTAGATACAAACCAACAACTGAGCAACTAACTCCCGATTAGTCGGGTGGATTCGATAGGTGGATGCAACACCATCTAGTAGATCTTTTGTTCAAGGATGGTGTTTATGAGCGAAGGGAAACGAGCGAGGTTTTCTTCCACGCAGAGAAGCGAGATCTGGCGCCGTTGGAAGGCGGGGCAGTCATTGCATGAGATCGGGCGCGCCTATGGCAAGCCGCATTCATCCATTCGCTGTTTGTTGTTGCCTCGCGGAGGGATTCCTCCAGCAGTTCGCCGGCGGTCTCGTCTAGCCCTCACCCTGGCTGAGCGAGAGGATATTTCTCGAGGGATCGCTTCCGGCTGGTCGATTCGTGAGATAGCCAGACGCCTTGATCGGGCCGCCTCAACGGTAAGCCGGGAGGTCACCCGCCATGGTGGCCGTCCTGCCTATCGCGCCCACGAATCGGATCACCAAGCCTGGGCATCGGCTTTGCGACCGAAGAGATGCCTTCTGGCCGTGAACCGCAAGTTGCGGAACATCGTTACGAGTAAACTGATCCTGGACTGGTCGCCCGAACAGATTTCCGGATGGCTGAAGACCCAGTATCCCGATGACCAGAGCATGCGAGTGTCCCACGAGACCATCTACCGCAGCCTGTTCATTCAAGCGCGAGGAGTATTGAAAAAAGAGCTGATGGACCACCTGCGGTCGAAGCGGCGCATGCGCCGCTCGCGACATGCCAGCGTCAGCGGACAGTCACGAGGTCAGATCGTCGATGCCATCTCGATCCGCGAAAGGCCCCCGGAAGTGGAAGACCGAGCGATCCCTGGCCATTGGGAAGGCGATCTGCTGAGCGGTGCAAAGAACAGCTACATCGCGACCCTGGTGGAACGTCATTCGCGCTTTGCCATGCTGATCAAGGTGCCGAGCAAAGACACCGAAGTTGTCGTTGCTACATTGAGCCGGCACGTTCGTAAGCTTCCCGCTACCCTGCGACGCTCGCTGACGTGGGATCGCGGACTGGAGATGGCCAAGCACAAGGCCTTCACGGTAGCCACCGACGTCAAGGTCTACTTCTGCGATCCGCAAAGTCCCTGGCAGCGCGGCCCCAACGAAAACACCAATCTGCTGCTGCGACAATACTTCCCCCGAGGCACCGATCTGTCTGCTTATTCTCAAGCGCAGCTCGACCAGGTCTCGCTGCGCTTGAACCAACGCCCGAGAAAAACCCTAGGTTTCCAAACTCCTGCGAGTAGACTTCAGGCACGTGTTGCGTCGACCGTCTGAGCTGGCACGGATTATCGGAAACTGACCCACTACCGAAATTCTCGGCGTCAATAGGGCGGGAACGTGATCGACTTATCCTTGAAATTCACCCAGAGATGCACCGTCTTTGTCTTGCTCGACTTCACGTCGTCGACGTCCGGATACGGCTGGTACGGGCTCACGTCCACCGCAATGTCCGTCGCTGAGCCGTTCTTGACGTGTTCGGGCCGACCGATGCGAAAGCTCCTGACGGGCCCGTAATACCCGTCGGGCCCCCAATCGTCCAGAAAATCCTTGAAAGAGTACGAGGGCGAGGGCTGCCAGATCTCGTAAGCCCGCTGCATGTTTCCGGTTGCTATGGCGACCATTAAGTGGTCGACCGTCTTCGTCTCGGAATAATAGACGAACGGATACCAGAGGTAGGCTGGGAACACGGCCACGAATACCGCGATCGTGACGATCACCGCCGCGATTCGGATCGTGTAGCGCCGGAACTTTGACGGAGGATGTTCCAGGGGTGATTCGAAAAGGGCCACCAGGACTCCCAAAGGCTACAGTTGCCGCTTGAACAGCGCCACGCTGCCCGAAACCATCAAGGCCGAAAATCCAGCCAAGATTAACACGTCCATGTAGATTCCTTCAAAGCCCGTGTTCTTGACCGTAAGATTTCGCAGCGCGTGTACGGTGTAGGTGAACGGGTCGATCACGGAAATCCAGCGCAGCCACGCGGGGAACGCCTCGGTGGGATAGACCGCTCCCGACGGAAAGAAAAGCAGCATGTTCAGCACGCCGAAAATCGCGCGCGGCACCAGCGGGTCGTCGATGCGCACCATCACGAGAAACATCAAGCTGATCATCGCGACCGACGCCACGAAAACTACCAGCATAAGGTACAGCAGGCGCACGGGATCCCAAATCCGCGGGATCCCCGCGATCAAACCGCCGATGATCGTCAGGCTCATCCCGGCCATGAACGCCTTGAGCGTGCCCGCGCCGATCAAGCCTCCGATCAGTTCCGTCTTGCTGATCGGTGTGAGCAGATATCCCTCGTGCAGGCCGCGCATTTTGTCGTCGATGTAGGTGATGCCGCCGCCGATCATCGCCGTGATGAAAATGCCCATGGCCACCGAGCCCGCAAGCAGGTACTTGATGTACTCGACGTACGGATAGATTTCCACGATGTTCAGCTCAACCTGGCCATCCAGGCGCGAGGATACATCCGGCGTGTTGAGCTGCGTCGTCATGTCCTGGACGCGCTCCAGGATCGAACTCGAAACGAATTGATCGCTGTTGTCCTCGGTGAAGACCACGCGCGGCCGGTCGTGCTGATAATACCGCCGCGAAAAATCGTGGGGAATGTCCACTACGCCGCGCACGAAGCCGGCGCGCAGGTCGTCCACCGCGCGCGGGAGCGAGTCGTACTCGATGATGCGAAACGTCTGCGGGCCCGCCGCGATTCCGTTGAACATCTCCTTGATCTGGCGGGACTGGACGGAATGGTCCTCGTCCACCACCCCGAGCGTCGCGCCCTTGATCTTTCCCCCGAACGCGTAGCCGAGCACCACGAGCTGCACGAGCGGGAAGATCAGCGAGCTGAGCATCAACGCCGGGCTGCGAAAGAACTTTCGCATGTCCCGCTCGATCAGCGCCGAGACGCGGTAAAGCTTCATGGCTGAAACTCCTTGTCGCACCGCCGCGACGGCGCGAACGCGGAATCAGCGGCCGAAGGGATTGACATAGGCAGGCTTTTGCGTTGCGTCACGCAACGCGCTCCCGGTGTAGTGCAGGAAAACGTCGTCGAGGGTCGTGCTCTGCACGGACACTTTTTTTACGGCCACCTTGCGCGCGCGCGCCAGATCCATCAGGGCCGCCACCGTCGCCGGTCCGTCGTGCGAGGTGATATGCACCGCGCCGTCCTGTTCCGTCACGCCCGTCGCGCGTGCCAGCCCGCGGAGCTGCTCGATCCAGTCCGCCGGCGCGTTTTCGAACTCCGCTTCGACGATCTCCGTTCCCGGCACGCTATCCTTCAGCCGCGTCGGCGTGTCCAGCGCCGCGAGCTTGCCGTGGTCCACGATGGCGATCCGGTCGCAAAGCTTGTCCGCCTCGTCCATGTAGTGCGTCGTCAGCAGGATGGTCAATTCCGACCGGTCGCGCAGCGAACGGATCATCTCCCATACGTGGGTGCGCGACACGGGATCGAGCCCCGTGGTCGGCTCGTCCAGAAACATGATTTTCGGCGAATGTACCAGCCCGCGCGCGATCTCGAGCCGCCGGCGCATGCCTCCCGAGAAGGTTCCCACCAGCGCGTCGCGGAATTTCAGCAGTTCCACCGATTCGAGCAACTGGTCGATCAGCGCGTCGCGCTTTGCGGCCGGCACGCCGTAGAGCTTGGCGTGGATGGCTATGTTTTCCTTGGCTGTCAATTCGGGATCGGATGTGAACGCCTGCGGAATCACGCCGAGCGTGTTGCGCACGCCGTTCGGGTCGCTGCGGATGTCGCAGCCGCCGATCCGGGCAGTGCCGGAAGTCGGGGGCGTCAGTGTCGTCATCATGCGGATCAGGGTCGTCTTCCCCGCCCCGTTGGGCCCGAGCAGGCCGAAGATTTCCTGGTGTGCAACGCTGAAGCTCACGTCGTTCACGGCCACGAAGTCGCCGAACTTCTTTGTCAAATGGTCTACTTCAATTGCGTCCATGCCTGGGGTTCCCATGGTCTACAACCGCGCGAACCAATTTCTCTTTTCCAGCGGCGGCAGCAGCACGATCGCCGTCATGCCAGTGAACAAACGCCGTCCTTCATTCGGCACGGATACTTTGATCGCGAACGTCCTGATGTCGCGCTTCGTCCGGCTCACGTCCCGCTGAGTTGCAAAATCGTTTTCCACGCCCTTGAAAAACACGTGCCCTTCGAGAAGGTTCCCCGAAGGCAGCCGGACGCGCAGCATCTGCCCAAATTGAACCGAGTCGATGTAACTCTCCTCGACGTCCGCGCGGACCCAGAGATGGTCGACGTCCACCACCACCACGATCGGCGAGCCCTGCGAAACAACCTCGCCCTGCTTGGCGACGCGGACGGAGACGATGCCATCGATCGGAGCGTAGATCTTCGTGTAACCAAGCTGCGTCTCCGTCTCGGCCGCGGCCGCGCGCGCCTGCTCGAGCTGCGCGATCGTCGTCGCGAGCTCACTGCCACGCACGTCCACCTGCTTGCGGTTGGCTTGCGCCACAGACAGGGCCGCGTCCTGCGCCCGCACGGAGTCTTCGAGGGACTTCACGTTGGCCTGCGAGGACTCCAGCGTCGCCTCCGCGTGATCGCGGTCCTGGGCGGACATCACGCCGCTGTCGTAGAGGCTCTGCGCCCGCTTGTAGTCGGCCTCGTCGCGCCAGAGATTGGCGCGGGCTTGATCGAGCTGGGCGCGCGCCGAGGTCAGCGTGGCCTGCGCCTGTTTCACCGACGCGCCGGTCTGGTCCTCCGTCCACGAGTAGTTGTGGTTGGCCTCGTGAACCTGGGCTTCCAGACTGGCAACGTTCGCCTTCGCCGCGGCGAGGCTGGCCTCGAGCTCCTTCGGATCGAGCTCGGCGATCAGGTCGCCCTTTTTCACTTCGGAGCCTTCGTCCACGGTCAGCGTGATCATGCGCCCGGTGATCTGCGGGCTGACGATCACTTCGTTGCCGTCCACGATGCCCGTCAGCGGGATTTCGCTGCCGTGAGGCGTCGTGAATACGTAGAAGGCAAGCGCGGTCAGAAAAACCAGCCCGATCACGATCAGGGACTTCCGGCTGCCGCTCATCGGGGTTTCGCTCCCTTGGCGATCAGACCGTGATAAAGGAAGTCGACGAGTGCGCGCTTCCTCGCCGCCACCGCCTGTGGCGCGAGCAAATTGTGTCCCGTCACCTGGCTCAGGATCGGAGCGGCGGCGAAGTAGGACGTTGTCATTCCAAACGTGATCAGAGACATTTGATTCGGATCGACGTCCCGGAACTCGCCGGCGGCGATCGCCTCCTCGATGGTGCGGGCCAATTGCTTGTGCAGCGGGCGGAAATACTCGAAGACCATGCTGCCGAACTTGCGGTTCGACTCCATCGCCTCGCGCTGGACGAGCCGCGGATAGTTCGGATGCGTGGCGAGGAAGTCGAAGTAGGCGTTCACGTAGCCGAAAAATCTCTCGCGCGGCGAGAGGCCTTTCGCAGGAGGCGCGAGCACGCGGCTGCGGAACTGCCGCTGCAAATTCTCGAGGACCGCGCGGTGCAGGCGGCGCTTGTCGCCGAAATAGTAGTAGAGCATGGCTTTGTTGGCATGAGCGTCCAGGGCGATCTCCTCCGTGCGCGCGCCCGCCAGACCTTGCGCGGCAAAATGGCTCTCGGCCGCGGCCAGAATGCGCCGCGCCGTCGCCGGATCCTCGACTCTTCTACGCCCGCGCGCCATGATTCTTTCAGACTCCCAGACGGCTCATGTATTCCTCGGGATACCGCGCGCCGGCTGCGGCGCCGCGCGGCGCGACCTCGTCTATCCGCCGCAGCTCGGCCGGAGTGAGCGAAATATCCAGCGCGCCGAGATTCTGGTCGAGGTAGGTGCGGCGCTTCGTTCCGGGAATCGGAACGATGTCCTGACCCTGCGCCAGCACCCAGGCCAGCGCGAGTTGTGCGGGGGTGCAGCACTTTTCGGCGGCGATCTGCTCGATGCGCTTCACCAGCTCCAAATTCTTCTGAAAATTCTCTCCCTGGAAACGCGGCGAAATGCGCCGGAAATCCTTCGGACCGAAGTCCGCACTCTTCACCTGGCCCGTCAGAATGCCGCGGCCCAGCGGGCTGTATGGCACCAGACCGATGCCCAGTTCGCGGCACGTGGCAAGAATTTCGCCTTCGGGGTCGCGCGTCCAAATCGAGTATTCGCTCTGCAGCGCGGCGATCGGATACGTCGCATGGGCGCGCCGGATCGTCTGCGCGCCGGCTTCGGAGAGGCCGAGGTAGCGAACCTTTCCCTGCTCGATCAGGCGCGCCATCGCACCGACGGTTTCCTCGATCGGCACGCTCGTATCCACGCGATGCAGGTAGAAAAGATCGATCGTCGAGATCTTCAGGCGTTGCAGGCAGGCCTCGCACGCGCTCTGCACGTACTCGGGGCGCCCGTTCACGCCGAGAAAACGGCCGTCCGGCTGGCGCATGTTGCCGAACTTTGTGGCGAGGATCACTTCATTGCGGCGCTTGGCGATCGCCCGGCCGACCAGTTCTTCGTTCGTGCCGCCGCCGTACATGTCGGCCGTGTCGAGAAGAGTGATGCCGCGGTCGATGGCGTGGTGGATGGTCGCGGTGGACTCCTGGTCGTCCGGCGTGCCGTAGGATTGGGACATGCCCATGCAGCCCAGGCCGATGGCGGAAACCACGAGTGAACTTTTTCCCAGACGGCGGTATTGCATCGAAGCCTCCTCAGGAATTTGTATTGTTCAACTAAACGGTTAGTTTAATCAGGCGGCGGAAGCGTGTCAAGAGCGCCCGGGGGCATACCCGAGGGCGAGGACGGCGGCCCATCCGCGAACGGAGCCGTTTCGCGCCCTTAAGGGGCAGATAAGGCCGGTTGAGGCGCCCAAAAGCGGCCCAAATTGCCACCACTTGTAAACAATCAAATGCTTCGAACTGGAAGCATTTTTCGAGGCTTTTGCGGGACCGAGACCTACGATTCGAGAGCCCCGCCCGTACCGGCAGGAAGCTCGATGGAGTATTTCGTGCGGGCCCTTTCGCGGTGGCGTTCGAGCGCCAGTTCGATCAGGCGGTCGATCAACTTCGAATACGGCAACCCGGAAGCCCCCCAAAGTTTCGGGTACATGCTAATCGACGTGAAACCGGGGATGGTGTTCAGTTCGTTGACGAAAATCTTGCCGGTGCGGCGCTCAAGAAAAAAATCGCAGCGCGCCATGCCAGCGCCGTCGATCGCGCGGAAAGCGCGGATCGCGTAATCCTGAAACACGGCGACCTGTTTCTTTGTGAGCTTCGCGGGAACAATCAGGCGCGTGCCTTCCTCGAGATACTTGGCCGTGTAGTCGTAGAACTCGCGGTGCGGCACGATCTCGCCGGGAATCGAGGCGCGGATGTCGTCGTTCCCCAGCACCGAGACTTCGATCTCGCGGCCGTTCACCGCGCGCTCGACCATGATTTTCAGGCCGAACTCCGCGGCGAAATTCAGCGCGGCTGGAAGCTCGGGCGCAGACTTCACGCGCGTCATGCCGACGGACGAGCCGAGAGTCGCAGGCTTCACAAACACCGGGAAGCGGAACTTTTTCTTGATGAGCTTCAGGACGGCGACGGGCTCGTGCTCCCACTTCGAACGCAGGACCGAGACGTACGGCACAACCGGCAGGCCCTCCTGCTCGAACAGGCGCTTCTGCACGTCCTTGTCCATGCCGACCGCGGAGGCAAGGACGCCCGCGCCGACATACGGAAGCCCGGCCAATTCGAGGAACCCCTGCACGGTGCCGTCCTCTCCGAACGTACCGTGCAGGACCGGAAACACGACGTCGAGCGTGACGCTCGGATGTCCCGCAGCAGGCGACATCGGAACCAGCGCCGCGGCGGTCGGATCCGGGGGGAGAAAAACGCGCTCGCCCGATTTCAAAACGTCCGGGAGCATTTTTTGCGCGCCCGTACCCACAAGCCAGCGGCCGTCTTTCGAAATGCCGATTGGCACGACTTCATATTTTTCCGGATCGAGCGCGCGGATCACCGAGGCGGCCGAGGCGAGCGAGACTTCGTGCTCGCCCGAACGCCCGCCGAAAAGTACGCCGACCCGCAGCCGCTTTGAGGAAGTCATTTCGAAAAAGTCCCCCTAGTAAACCGACTCGCATAGAAGAAGTTGCTGGATGGGCAGAGCAGCATCAAGCATGTTCGCCGGGTATGGCCCGCCATGCCGCTACGGTTTGAGGAGATAGCATGGTCGTAGCACCGCATGTGCTCGAAGAGAGATTCCTCGGCTGCGCCCCGCGCCCGCGAAATGCGCGGGAAAGGCAGAGCCGCGCGGGACGCCGCTCGGAATGACACCGCCGTAAATGGGCCGCATCCAGCCAGGCATCTGATCTGCCAGGCTCGACTAACCGTCGACCTGGGAGCCCTTCCTGGCGGGGCGCAGCATGCTGCGCCCCTACGAAAACCGTCTTGGGATTGGCACCGTTGGCCGGTCATAGGATTTTCTTGCCCACGCCGGAGAGCACGAGTTCGACGCCGAGAAGCGCCGTCGTATTGTGCTCGTCGATGACCGGATTAATTTCGACGAGCTCGAGCGAAACCATCGAGCGAGCGTCCGCGATCATTTCGAGAGCGAGGTGCGCCTCGCGATACGTGACGCCGCCGCGGACCGGCGTGCCGACGCCGGGCGCGTCCGACGGATCGACGAAATCCATATCGAGGCTGACCACGATGCCGGCGGTGTCGTCACCCGCGAAGCGCAGGGCCTCGGCCATCACTTCCCTCATGCCGCGCTCGTCGATATCGCGCATGGTGAAGACGTGGACGCCCGATTCCTTGACGAGGCGGCGCTCCTTCGAATCCAGTTCGCGGATGCCGACGAGCGCGACGTTGCGCGGTTCAATCATCGGCTTCACGCCCGCGATGCTGGTGAGTTCCGGCGGGCCGTAACCCATGATGGAAGCGAGCGGCATGCCGTGGACGTTGCCGGAGGGCGAAGTCTCGGGCGTGTTCATGTCGCCGTGCGCGTCGAGCCAGATCATTCCCGCGCGCTTCGATTGCTTCTGGAAATACGCCGCGACGCCGGCGGCGGTGCCGACGGCGATCGAATGGTCGCCGCCGAGGACGAGCGGCATCAGGTTTTCGTCGAGCGTTTTCCGAACGATTTCGGCCACGCCCTTGCAAGTTTCCGCTATTTCTTCGAGATACTTGGCGCTCTTGTCGCCGTAGTGCTGCTCTTCGGGCTGGCGGACAGGAAGGTTGCCGATGTCTTCCACCTGGCGGCCGAGCTGCTTGAGTCTGGATTGGAGACCGGCGACGCGGAGGGCCGAAGGGCCCATGTCCACCCCGCGGCGGCTTGCGCCCAGGTCCATCGGCACGCCGATGATGCGGATTTTTTCGGCCAAGAGAGGTTCTTCGCTTTGCTCAGAATGACGACAGACGGTGGTCTTCCGCGCAGCACTAAGGATAGACGCGATAGAGCATGCGAGGGAAGGGGATGACCTCGCGGATGTGCTCCGTCCCGCAAATCCAGGCAACGGTACGTTCGAGGCCTAGGCCGAAGCCAGCGTGGGGAACGCTGCCGTAGCGGCGAAGGTCGAGATACCACTGGAGCGAGTCCTCGGGCAGGTTTTGTTCGCGAATGCGGCGCAGGAGGGCGTCGTAGCTCGACTCGCGCTCGCCGCCGCCGATGATTTCGCCGTAGCCTTCGGGCGCGATCATGTCGAAGCCGAGAGAGAGCTCGGGGCGGGCGGGGTCCGTCGCCATGTAGAACGCCTTCATGGCGGCGGGATAGCGGTGGATCACGACCGGCTTTTCGAACTCCTTCGAAAGAAGCGTCTCCTCGTCGCCGCCGAAATCATCGCCCCATTTCGCGGGGTTGCCGGCCTTCTGCAAGAGCTGAACCGCTTCGTCGTAGCTGATGCGCGGGAACGGCGGGACGATCTTCTCGAGTTTCGAGACGTCGCGGCCGAGCGCGGCGAGTTCCCTTCCCCGGTTCTTGACGACGGACTGCACGACGGCACTGACGAGCCCCTCGCCGAGCAGGATCATGTCCTCGAGATGGGCGAAGGAGGCTTCGGGCTCGAGCATCCAGAATTCGGTGAGGTGGCGGCGCGTCTTCGACTTTTCGGCGCGGAACGTGGGGCCGAACGTATAGACCTTGCCGAGCGCGGCGGCGGTGGCTTCGACGTAGAGCTGGCCGGACTGCGTGAGGTAGGCCTTCTGGTCGTCGATGTAGTTGACCTCAAAGAGCGTGGTAGTGCCTTCGCAAGCGGCGGGAGTGAAGATCGGGGCGTCGGTGAGAATGTAGCCTTGATCGTCCATGAAATTGCGCGCGGCGCGAATGGCCTCGGCGCGAATGCGAAGAATCGCAGCCTGGCGCGGCGTGCGAATCCAGAGATGGCGGCGGTCGAGGAGAAAATCGACGCCGTGCTCCTTGAGTTGAATCGGATAGGGATCGGAATCCGAGACGCGCTGCACGATTTCGATTGCGTTGATGTGGATTTCGCAGCCGCCGGGGGCGCGAGGCTCGGATTTGATCGCGCCCGTGACGATGACGCTCGATTCCTGCGTTAGGCCCTTGAGCGCGTTGAATGCGTCCGCATTGTCCTTGAGCGAAACGACGCCCTGAATGATGCCGGTGCCGTCGCGGAAGATCGGGAAGAGTAGTTTTCCGGATTCGCGGAGGTTGTAGAGCCATCCGCGAAGGGTGACGGAGCGGCCGGCGTAGTCGGCGGCGTGTTCGATGGCGATGATGGGGGCGATTGGTTTGGGTTCGTCGGTCATGGATGCTGATTCGTCAGGTCCCGGCCGCGCGGGCACTGTTTTCACCGAAATGGTTTTCGAACTTGTCGAATGCGGCGCGGATCTGATCGAGAGAAGGCGCGCCGGCGGTGCGGTCCTTGAGTTCGAAGACGAGCGCGATGGGCTCGGGCGCGGTGGCAAAGGCGGCGAGGGCAGCGTCCCAGTCGATGACGCCTTCAAAGGGGAGCAGATGCTCGTCCTTTTCGCCGTGATTGTCGTGGATATGGGCGGTCGCGACGCGGTCGCGCATCAGCTCGAAGCCGGCCGCGACGCCTTCGCCGATGTGCGCGTGGCCGATGTCGAAGCAGAACCGCAGATCGTTGAGGCGCGTTTCTTTGATGAACTGCACGAGCGAGGCCGGGGAGCCGATCTCGCTGGGAGTATTCTCGATGGCGATGGTGACGCCGCGCTGCCTAGCGAAAAGCGAGAGATGCTCGAGCGAGCTGAAGGCCGCGTCGAGGTTGCGCGGGTCGGCCGGCTGGCGGCTGCTGCCCATATGCTGGATGAGGTAGCGGAACGGAATCGTTTCGGCGACTTCGAGGGCGCGCTTTACTTCGTCCATCGCGTCGATGCGGCGGATGCGCTCGGTTTCGGAAATCGAAATTGGAATCCCGCTATCGCGACCGGGCAACGAGTTGCGCTGCGTAGGGGCGTGGAGGGAGTGCAGCTCGAGACCGTAATCCGCGAGGGCACCAGCAAGCTCCTTAATGGATTCGGAGGAACGGTAGGTGAAATGGGACGACCCGCAAAAAATCTCGACCGCGGGAATGCCCGCCTTCGCGATTCCTTGCAGCAGCACAGGCGTCAGCGGCTGCTGCACGTACCTGTAGGTAGAGAGAATGCGTCGCATCCAACCCCCGAATTGCCACGTTCGTCGACGAAGTTCTATGGTCGATGGAAACTGGGGCGGCGTCAATAGGCGTGGAGCCGCGCAAAGAAGAAATGGACGCAAAGAGAAATCCCTCGACTGATCTCCCCGGCTCGACTGACCGTCGACCTGGAAGCCCTTCCTGACAGACACGGCATCCCGACCAAGCCGGGACAGATGCCGCGCCCCTACGAAAGCTAAGGATGGGCACGCGCGCAAGATGAGGTGCGAAACCTCGGGCCGGGCGCAGCCGCAAAAGAGCCGGCAAGATGCCAGCGCTACGCAAACCGCTCGCGGAATGACATGCGCGCCAAGGACGTGCGGCAGGCATCCGCCACGGCGGACTGTGCCCCTATGGCTGAGGGATTCAGCGGGAGGAGAGAAGGCCCGCGAAGAGCAGAAGAAGGAGGGAGCCAATCAGCAGTGCGATGCCCCACCAGAAGGAGATCTGCCAATGCCAGGGGCGATGAGCCAAATCCGGCAGCGGGGCTTCAGGCCGATCGAGCAGATCCACTCCGATGCTTTTGTTTGGCGGGCGCACGCCACGGCTGGAGGCCGGTTGCGGCTCCGGTTTGGACCGATACTCGGTGAACTCATGCGGCATTAGCCGAAACTTATCACCGGAAGGGGCGGAGCGGGAGAGTCTGTGTGAGAACCGCAAAATCGGAACTTCAGCGGCTAAAGCCGGTCTGATTTTGTAGAGCTTATGTCGTGGCTAAAGCCACGACCCACAAAGATTCTCGAATTCTCACACAGTCTCGGAAGCTCCCGATCAGGCAGCTTCGGAAAGGAACTCGACCTGGAAGGAGGCCGGGACGAGCCCGGCGGCGGCGCCGCGCGCAAGAAGCTCGCGGACGGCACGGCGACCTTCCTCGCCGTAATCGAGCGTCCAGCGGTTCACGTACATGCCGACGAACTTGTCGGCCAGAGCGGGGTCCATATCGCGGGCGAACTGCATGGCGTATTCGAGCGCGGCTTCGCGGTGTTCGAGCGCGTAGCTGACACTTTCGCGGATGATGCGGGCGACCTGGAGGCCCATCTGGGGACCGAGGCTGCGGCGAATCGCATTGGCGCCAAGCGGAAGCGGAAGACCGGTTTCCTCCTGCCACCATTGGCCGAGATCGACGACGCGGTTGAGGCCGATCTCCGAGAAGAGCAACTGCCCTTCGTGGATGAGCAGGCCTGCTTCGACTTCCTTGGCCTGGACGGCGTCCAGGATCTTGTCGAAAGGCATGGTGACGATTTCGACGTTCGGCTCAAAGAGCTTCAGCGCGAGATAGGACGTGGTGAGCGTGCCGGGAATGGCGATTTTGCGGCCGGCCAGGTCGTTTTTCTTGAGCGGGTGCGAAGCGACCACGATGGGGCCGTAGCCTTCGCCGAAACTGGCGCCGCAATCGAGCAGGACGTATTTGTCCGCGACAAAAGCGTACCCGTAGAAGCTGACCGCGGTGATGTCGTAGGTTTCCTGGTGCGCGGCCCGGTTGAGCGTCTCGATATCGCACAAGGTGTGATTGAATTTGACGCCGGGCAGGCGGACTTTGCCCGTCGCCAAGGCGTAAAACATGAAGGCGTCGTCGCTATCGGGCGAATGCGCGAGATTCAGAATGGCGGTTTTTGGTGTCGCGGCGGATGTCGACATTTTATTTTATGACCGTCCTGGCGCCCCGAAGAGGCACGCTGTGATGCTCGATTCCACCACAGACACGTAACGCGAGGAGCCTTCGATAACGATGAGCACGTTCAGCGTCCGGTGTGTGCGTCTTCCGAGCGAGAGTACTGTGTAAAACCGATCAAGGATACCACACCACATCATCGCGGGTACAGGTCTGGTCCGGGATCGCGGCCACGCGTCGACGCGCGATGGCATAACGCGGGGAGCTGCGTCTGGATTCAAGGGGGTATCACCTACTGGCCTTCGGCCAGAACGAGAGGGAGCAGGAACTCCTGGAAGGCCTTGTGTTCCGGAGAACCCACATTTTCAATCTGCAGGCCCATGCAATCGTCTCCGGAAACTCGGGCGACGCGCGCGGCGAGGCGGATGGGCGGCTGCCCGGGCTTGAGTTCGAGCCTGACGACAACGCTCAAGCCAACGGGCAGGACGTAGGACGTCTGCACGAACATGCCCCCGAAGCTGAGATCGAAAGTCGAGCCGCTCAGGCGTTCGGTTCCGCATTCGATCGAGACCTTACGGCGCACTTTGACGCGCTGGAACCGCCGCGCTTCGCGCTCGATCGAATCAGCGGTGACACGAATCAGGTGCAGAATGCGATGCCGGTCAACGGGCTTGAAGAGGAAGAAATTGACACCAGCCTCGAAGGCGCGTCCCAACAAAGTGCGGTCGTCTTCGCCGGTGATCATGACGATGGGAGTGGATTGGTTGAGGCCCGAGGCGCGCACGTGGCGGGTCAGCCCGATACCGTCAAGAGACGGCATGCGCTCGTCCAGGAAAATCGCATCGAACTTCACTTGCGTGAGATGCGAGGCGGCTTTCGGGCTGTCCGTCATGGTGACGCATTCCATTCCGGCCGAAGTCAAGATCTCTTGAATCAGCTCGCACATGATTGCGTCGTCGTCCACGACCAGAACGCGGGCCACCTTCTTCTCGACAAAGGTTTCCGGTTGGCGGCGGGAGGTTTCTCGCATGCGTTAGAGACCCGGCGGCGAGTATACAGCCTGATCGAGCCACCGATCGAGCTGCTCCCCCAATAACTCAAAGTTGAGGGGCTTCGAAACACAGGCATTGCAGCCAGCGCGAAGCACACGCTCCTGATCCGTCACCATGGTGCGCGCTGTGACGGCGATGACGGGAGTATTGCGCAACGTCGGGTCCTTTCGAACCCACGTGGCCAACTCGAGGCCATCTTCGGCTCCCAGTTGCACGTCGAGCAAAACGGCGTGCGGTTCGCCATCCCTGAAAGCGGCCAAAGCTTGTTCCAGATTTTCGGCGGAGAGCACTTCGAACCTTCCGCCTCGAGCCAATCGGAAAAGAGTTCGCGATTCGGCCGATTGTCTTCAACGATCAGGATGCGCGGTTTCATGATTTACCCTGCAACGCGACAGGTACGGCTCGCTCCAACTGTTTGAGCAGCGGGCCCTGCGAGGAGCGGATTCTCCTCAGCGAGGATGTATCCTGTGCAGGGTATCATCGATTGTCGGAACCATGGATAACGTGAGATAGAAACAGCTCCCAGCACCGGGTGTGCCGTCCACTCCCGGCCTGCCGCCATGGAGCTCCACTAAGCGCTGCGCGATCGCCAGCCCCAAATCCGTACCTTCGGGCGCTTTGGCCGACTGGCTCAAACGGTAGAAAGCGTCGAAGATTGACTCTGCAACGCGACAGGTACGGCTCGCTCCAACTGTTTGAGGAGCGCGTCCTGCCACGGTTCCTGTTTCCGGAAAAAGGCTCCCCCATTCGCTGTAAGGTATTCCTTCTCCTTAGGAGTCAAATCCTTGCTCGTGAGAACGAAGACGGGCAGATCGGCCGTGCGGGAATCCGAACGCCAATCGGCAAGCAGTTGGAATCCGCTCACGCCGGGCAGAATCAAGTCGAGAATCACAAGCTCCGGCAGGGATATTGCGACTTGCGCTCGCGCCTGGGCGCCGTCGGTAGCCGTGTTCACGGCATACCCCTGTTTCGATAATAGTGCGGCAATGAACTCACGGGTCGGCTGGTCGTCGTCGACGACGAGAATCGAGCGGCCCCCCGCGCCGCGCCCGGGACGATTCAGGCACCGCTCGACAGCCGCCAGCAACGTCAACCTGTCAACGGGCTTCACGATGTAATCGTCCGCGCCTAAAAGCGCCGCGGTCGACCGCTGATCGACGATCGTCACCACAATCACCGGGATGTGCGCGGTGCGGGGATCCGACTTCAAGGTTGGCAAAACCTCCCAGCCATTGATCGGTTTCATGAGGATATCGACGGTGACAACGTCGGGCTGCAGAGTGGCGGCAACCTCCAGGGCGCACTCGGGCTGGCTGCATATCGTCACGGCGTAACCCGCAGACGTGAGTTGCGTCTCGAGCAACTGCGCGGCCGCCAAGTCGTCTTCGATCACAAGGATGCGCGCGCCCGCGAGGGCATGGCGCGCGGATACGGATGTTTCCTGTTGCGAGCTCGTGAAGGTTGGAACGACGGGCAGCGTGAAGTAGAAGCAGCTCCCCGACCCGGGCGTGCTGTCCACTCCCAGCGTGCCGCCATGGAGTTCCACCAAGCGTTGCGTGATCGCGAGTCCCAAGCCGGTGCCCTCGGGCACCTTTTCCGAGTGGCTCAACCTGTAAAAGGCCTCGAAGATGCGCTGCTGTTGTTCGAGGGGAATGCCGGGACCGGAGTCGCGAACTTCCACGCGCGCCACGCCATTCACGATCTTCGCAGTGAGCTCGATCTTTCCGCCTTCGGGTGTGAACTTGATGGCATTGCCGATGAGATTCGTCAGGATTTGCCTCAAGCGCGTTCTATCGGCCCGAACGCTCAGATCGGCCGCCGCGCCCTGCACAAGCGCGTGCGATTTTTGATCCGCGAGGGGTCGCAGAGCGTCGATTACTTCCGCAAAACAACTGTCGAGCTGTACGCTCTCGACCGAAATCTGCAAACGCCCGGCCTCGATCCTGGAGAGGTCCAGGATGTCGTTGATCAGCCTGAGAAGGTGTTTGCCTCCGTTATGAATGTGTTTGACGTAGCGCTGCTGACGCTCGTTCAGGGGGCCGTAGCGCTCCTCGGTTAACAGATCGGAAAAACCCAGCACGGCGTTGAGCGGCGTCCTCAGTTCATGACTCATGGTGGACAGGAACTGGTCCTTGAACTTGTTGGAGCGCTCCGCATCTTCTTTTGCGCGAACGAGTGCTTCTCTCGTCGCTTTCTTTTCGGTAACGTCGCGAGCCATCGCATGAATCTGGCCGTTGACGAGCGGCGTTGCATTCCACATGAGCCATCGATAGGAACCGTCCTTGCAGCGAAAACGGTTCTCAAAGCCTATCGCTTCGATGCCCTGGCCCTGCTTTTCGACTTCCTGAATCGTCGCTTTCCGATCATCGGGATGTATGAAATCCAGATAGGGCCTTGCCAGCATCTCTTTGGCGGTCCATCCCAGCGTTTTCTCCCAGGCAGGATTAACTCGCTTGAAGTATCCATCGGCGCCGGCGATGGATAGGAGATCAATCGACAGATTGAAATAGCTGTCCAGCTCTTCGCGGGTCCGTTTCGTCTCGGCGATCTTCTCTTCCAGATCGCGGTTGAGGGCCTGATTCGCAGCCAGGAGGCGACTTTGGCGTCGCATCAGGAGAGCGGCGAAAGCGGCGGTTGCAAGATAGATGAGCAGTAGGTAGATCGTTATCGAGCGGAACTGATCGTGCAAACGCACAACGGGCGCCAAAGCCTGGCTCTCAGGCCGCCCGTAGAGGACAGCCCAACCCAACCGGGGAACCGGCGCAAACCCGACGAACGCGTTCTTGCCATCGATCCAGCTTCGATCGCTGCCTTCCTGACCCGCCAAGGCGCGATTCGCCAGAGCCGACGCGGCAATGTGCTGCGGTTGGTTCTGGGAGTTGATCTGCGGCGATGCGGCCACTACGCCGTGTTGGTCCAGGACGTAAAAATCAGCGGAGCCACCCCGTTCAATCGCCCTGAACTTTCCCGTCAGTCGCGAGAGACTATACGTGGCCATCAAGATCCCGGCGGGATTGCCATGCTCGTCACGAATCGGGACGGCCACGGCAACGACGAAAAGATTCGAGTCCGCCGCGGTGCGGTAAACTTCCGAGACGTATGGCTGCCAGTGCGCGGTCACTCCGCGATACCAGTCGCGGTAGGCAAAATTCCAGCCGACAATCTTGTCCGGCGGCGAGATGGCTTCCAAAGTGCCGTCCGTATCGTAGACGCTAACGAACAAAAATGCGGGGTCCAGGTTGTGGGCTTCTTCGAGCTGGTGTGACACGGAAAGGAGATCTCCGCGCGTCCAACCGCTCTGAACCGCGGGTCTATCGGCAATTGAAGTCAGGATATTTTCGGCCGACGTGAAGTCCTTCTCGACCATCGCCGACAAGGTGCGAGCCTGGATGAGGTCGTTCTGCAATTCCCCGCGTTCGATCTCCTGCTCCGACTGGAGATACATCCAGTAGGTTCCACCCAAGAGTGGGAGGACAAAGAGGAGGAGCAGCAGCACCAAGAGCCAGGATTTGCGCCCGGGGCCGTGCGCGAGTTTGTCTGGACCTGCCGCCTTGCTATCAATCGAACCGAACATCGAAACCTCTGGTGGAACGCCGACGCGACCAGACACGGCACTATTGCGGTGCCGAAGGCCCCTGGGTGAACCTTGAAGGATCGGACAACTCATTTCATTTTAGTGAATGCACATATGGAGACCGTATCTTTATGAAAGCTACTGCCACGATGAGTTAATACGCGCCAAACTTGAATCAACAGGGCCAAGGTCAGATCAGGAACCGTTGTGGCTCCGCAGGTCATCTTGGCCGAGGGCACGCACGACAACCACAAACCGATTATCGGCGAGCGCATCACGGAGATTCCGGGTGCCGCTTAGAGAACCGTTGTGTGTTTCTCCCGATGCGTGGTATATCCCGGTGAATTAGAATGGTTTGTTCGGATATTTTCGGCGCCAAATCAACCTCATTCCGGGAGTCTTCATGGAACAAGAACTGAGCCTTGAATTTTTGCGGGTCGTCGAGCAAGCCGCGATCGCATCCGCGCGGACGATGGGACTCGGCGACGGCCACAAATCCGATCGAGCCGCCGTGGAAGCCATGCGCAAGGAGATGGATACGGTCAACATGGACGGCACGATCGTGATCGGCGAAGGGGAGCGCGACAAAGCTCCGATGCTGTACATCGGCGAAAAGGTGGGCCTGGCAGCCCGCGACAAAAACCACCAGTATCCGGCCGTAGATATCGCCGTCGATCCTTTGGAGGGCACGAACCTGTGCGCCACAGGGGAGCCGAACGCCATTACCGTGCTGGCGGCAAGCGACCGCGGAGGACTGTTGCACGCGCCCGATCTGTACATGGAGAAGCTCATCGTAGGGCCACTGTGCAAGGGGGCGGTGGAACTGGACGCGCCGCCGGAACAGAACCTGCGGGCCATCGCCAAGCGGCTCGAACGCAAAGTGAAGGATCTGGTAGTGACCGTGCTCGACCGCCCGCGCCACGAAAAGCTGATTCAGGATATCCGCAAAGCCGGCGCGCGCATCCGACTGATCCCGGATGGCGACCTCTCGGCGGGAATCAGCGCCGCAGTTTCGGATATGGGCATCCACGCCGTGATGGGAACCGGCGGCGCGCCGGAAGGAGTGCTGACCGCAGCGGCGCTGCGCTGCCTGAACGGCCAGATCCTGGGCCGGCTGGTGATCGCAAAGCCGGAGCACAAGGAACGCGCCGCGAAAATGGGAATCAAGGATCCGAAGCGGATTTACGATACGGACGAGCTGGCGCCGGGCAAGAAGATCATCTTCGCGTGCACGGGCGTGACGCCCGGCGGCCTGCTGCGCGGGGTGCGGTTCTTCGGCGGGGGCACGCGGACACAGTCACTCATCATGACGCTGGACGACCGGGAGGTTCGCTTCATCGATTCCGTACACCTTGAGAAGGGCGCGGACGTGAGGGTGCGCTTCTACTAGGGCTGCCATTAGCAACAGCCACCTTTGCCGGGCTGAAGCCCGGCGCTGCAAAGGCGAGACCGCCCATGAATCGCGGTCCCGGCGCACCCCTTACGGGCGTGCCGGGGCCGATGAGGACGTGGTCGTTGCCGCGCGCCGCACAGCGAGACGCCGCTAGCGGTTCAACGTGGCCGAATGACCGCCGCCGACGGGTTGTTGACGCCGGGGCATGCCGTGAGGCACGCGTTCGGCAGGTTGCGGAACGAGCGGGCGTATCTGCTGGTTCGTGTTGACGTGATCGCTGATCGCCTGGAGCCGCTTGAGAATGCCCTGCCACTGCGTCCAATCGAGCTGGCGCAGGAACGGCCGAAGACCCTGAATGAAAGGATCCTCGAGGACGGTCTCTCCGTTCGTCTCCGGAATGAAGAAGCGGTTCAGGCCAACACCCAGGGCTTCGGCGATCTTCTCGAGCGTTCCGAGGCTGGGAGTCATCTGTCCGCTTTCGATCCGGGACAAATACGAACGAGAAACGCGAGAACGAGCCTGTAGCTGGCTCTGCGTCATGCCGCGTGATTCCCGCAACTGGCGGATACGCTGGCCGATGTTCTCGACGGTTTCGCGGTTCGGCCAGTTCTCGAACAGTTGGCGGTCATCCCCCGGCAAATCCTGAGGAGACGGCGTCGGAATGACGAACGTCACCTTCGGGGGCAGCAGACGCAAGCAGCGTCGGCAATTGCCTGTGCGTGTACGGTATTGAACTAATCCGCAGACCTGACAGCGGATCACTTCACGATCTAGTTCCATACTGGCTGCTATTGCTTCTTTTTCCGCCACCGGTTCTCCTCGCAGACTTTTCCGGTGAAGCGAAGGGGAGGAACAGTTGAACAATCTGGGGAAGGCAGAAACTTGGCGCGCGAGTGATTGTGGACACGGTGCCAATTCTTGTCAAGCCCTTTTTTGTCTGTCCCTAGAAGAAATTTTAGCCCGACCGGGCAGCAAGTTACAAATTAAGGGCAGACGAAAGGCAGGCGAAGGCAAAAGGCGCTGTGTGGCAAGGAGTGAAAGCACTGATTGCGATTGCTCCTGGCGCAACGCTGGGCGCCAAGGCGTTTCTCGCCGGATTCAATGTGCTATTCTGACTTAGTTGCTGTTGTGGATGGTTCACCGGGGGGATTTTTGACGTCAAAACGCACCGGCGCGGTGCTTGTCGTGTGGGCTGTACTGTGGCTCGCGCCCGTTTGCTTTCCGGCGGGGCGCAGTCAAGCTCACGCTCCGTGGACGTTGAACGGGGTTCTGGGAGAACTGGACGCGGGGGCGAAGGATTTCCACAGCCTTTCGGCCGACGTGGAACGCACGAAGGTTACGGTTGTCGTCAACGACCGCTCGACCGAAACCGGGGCCATTTGGGTGCACGGCGACAAAATGTTGCTCGACATGAAGGCCCCCGATCCGCGCACGATCCTGCGGACGGGCGACAGCCTCTACGTCTACACGCCGGGGCTAAAACGCGTGGAGGAATACGACCTCGGCAAGAACCGCGGAATGATCGACCAGTTTCTCCTGCTAGGGTTCGGCACAGGCGGCACGGAACTCCGGAACGGCTATTTGATCACCCTGTTGACCGAGGGCACGCTCGACGATAAGAAGACCGTCGAACTCGAACTGACGCCGAAGTCGGACGCTGTCCGCAACCAGATCTCGAAGATCCAGATTTGGCTGGACGAAGCGACGTGGCTTCCCGTGCAACAACAATTCTACGAGACGGGGTCGGGCGACTACTCGATCGTCCGGTACTCCAAAGTGATTCGCAATCCCCCCATTCCAGACTCGCGATTCAAGCCTCACTGGCCTAAAGGCACGGAGAAGGTTAAGCCGCAGGGTTAGCCAAGCGGCGCTCCGTCCCACCGCATAAGCGGTGCCGAATAGGCAGCGTCACGCCAAGCATTTGCGCCGGGCATGGCATGCCATGCCCCTACAGAAACAAGACTTGCTCGATTGCCTTCCAGATCTAGACGCGTGCCCGCCGCGAGGAACTTCCGTTCGTACTGAGGCCGACGGATTCGCGTTCGAGCAGAGCCTTCTTGCGGTTGATTCCCCAGCGATAGCCGGCGAGGTTGCCATCTTCCCGAACGACGCGGTGACAGGGAACGACCACCGAAACGGGGTTCGTCGCACAGGCGCGGGCGACCGCGCGAATGGCGGAAGGCTTGCCGATGGCGCGTGCGACCTGGGTGTAGGTCCGCGTGGCGCCGTAGGGAATCCGGCTCAACTCTTCCCAGACGCACCGCTGGAAAGCGGTCGCCTGAACGTCGGTGGGGAGATCGAGGCGAGGCTCCTGCCCGCGCAGGTGCGCGAGAATCTTCTCGACCCATTCGCGGAGGCCGCCGGGGCCTTCGTCGTCGCGCTGAAGGTCGGCGCGCGGGTATTCCTTCTGTAGCGCGGACCGCAGAGCGGCGTCGGAGTCGCCCAAGTAGAGGGCGCTGATGCCGCGGCTGGTCGCGCCGACGAGCAGACGACCCAGCGGCGAATTGACGATGGCGTAATGAATCTGCATCCCGGCGCCGCCGCGGCGATAAGCGGCGGGCGTCATGCCAAGGTGCGAGGGTGCGCGCTCGTAGAGGCGGCTGGCGGAGCCATACCCTGCTTCGTAGAGAGCTGTCGTCACGTCATCTCCTTTTCGCAGACGGGATTTCAGGCGGCGCATCCGCCGGGCGTCGGCATACTGCCGGGGCGTAATGCCGATCGTGGCGCGAAAGGCGCGTTCCAACTGGTGCGGACTGATCCCGGCGGAGGCGCTGAGCGCGGCGAGCGTCAGGCGCGCCTCGCTCCCCGCATCAGCGCCCGGATCGGCGAGGATGCGCGCGTCGATCTCGCGGCAGATTCGCGCGACCGTCCGAATCCGCGGGTCGGAGAGTTCGGCGCTTCGCGGGCGGCAGCGCCGGCACGCCCGGAAACCCTGTTGCTCGGCGGCCTCCGCCAGCGGGAAGAACAACACCTGCTCGCGGCGCGGCTTGCGGGAGGGGCAGGACGGCCGGCAATAGATTCCGGTCGATCGCACGGCGTAAACGAACGCGCCATCGGCGCGGCGGTCGCGCGCCTGGACGGCCCTCCAGCGTGCCGCTCCGCCGATGCGCCGGTTGTGGCTCTTCTCTGCCCCGATCTTGCGTATGAACGTCATCTCAAACCCCTCAGGTCTAAAGACCTGAGCTACATGGCCCAAACTATCGCATCCGACCGGAGGGAGCTATCCGATTCTTGCGGCGAATTGGACCGCCGGGGGGCCTAGGGCGGGTCCTGACCGGGGGTGCATCATACGACACCGAGGGGAGCCCCCCCCGGTTGACCGGCTTGCGAGCCTCCCGCATATTCGGACGACTTGGGCAGGGCTATCTGTCGGTAGTTCTTGGAGAGTGGGGTCATGGGAGCTGTTCCGGAACGGAATGGACAGGCCGCAGTTTCACCGCTTCGCGAATTCGAAAGCCACACAGAAGGCATCTCCGCAATTTCGGGCAAGCCAGGACCGAGGCGCTTCCTGCGCGTCCCGACGCACGCCATCGGTGTGGCGGCCGAGCGCCGGCGATATCCGCGGGCTGCGCTGTCGCTGCCGCTGCGGCTGACGCGCATCGGCGACGCGGTGCAGACGGTCCCCGTAACGCTGGTCACGCGAGATATCAGCTCGAGCGGCGTCTATTTTCTGGCGCCGCGGGAGATCGAGCCGGGCACGGCGATCGAACTGGAGGTCGCGCTCGTCGAGCGGCCTCTTGGCCTGGGCAGCGTGCAGATGTGCACGGCGGCGCATATCGTCCGCGCTGAAGAGACGGAGACGGCGGGCTGGCGCGGGTACGCCGCAAGCTTCGATGATTTTGCGCTGAAGCGCGACGACGTCATTCCTCTGCGCTACGTCAACCGCTAGGGCGGTTTACCTGCTCGCCGTCGATCACCGCGGCTTCGGGCATTCTTCTGGTACGATTCCCTTCTGTGGGCCGGAAGCAATTCCATGCGCGCATCGTGTTGTTGGATTGGGACGGCACGCTGCTCAATTCCTACGTGGCCGACGCGCGAGCGTATCTCGTGATGTTCCGCGCGCTGCGCATCGAGTGGGGAATCCCAGAACTCGAAAAACACTACTCCCCGGATTGGTATCAAGTCTACCGGGCGGCGAAAGTGCCACGCGCGAAGTGGGAGGAAGCCGACCGGCTCTGGCGAAAGGCATATCTCGCCGAGCGCCCTACTCTACTGCCTGGAGCGCGCGACGTGCTGCGCGCGCTAAAGAAAGAGTTTGTGCTGGGGTTGGTGACGAGCGGAAGCGGCGGGCGGGTGCGGCCGCAGTTGCGCGGATTCGGCCTGATGGAATATTTCGCGGCGTGCGTTTGCAGCGAAGACGCGCCGCGGAAGAAGCCCCATCCGGCGCCGCTGCGTCTCGCGCTCAAGCACTTGCGCGCCGCCCGCGAGGAGTGCGTGTACGTGGGCGACGCCCCGGAAGATATCGAGATGGCGCGGCGGGCCGGCGTGCGCGCGATTGGCGTCCTCGGCCCCTTCCCCACCGCCCGGCGCCTGCGAGCGGCGGAGCCGGAATTGTTGCTGAAGTCGATTCAGGAGTTGCCGCAATGCTTGGTTCGGCGCGATTGATTCACACGTCGGCCGGTACGCTCAAACCCCTGCTGGGCTGAAGCCCAGCGCTACAAGATGCGGCACCATTCCGGACTACCGCGGAGGCGATTGTGGGGGGAACGGAGCGGACGGAGAAGACGGCGCGACGGCAGGCGAGTTTAGCTTGAAGTCGGTCGAGCGGATGACCAAGCGCAGGTGGAGCGCATCGCCGCCCGCCTCGTCTTTGAGGTAATCGTCGGAGCTGATGTAGGTGGGGAGCCAGTACTTGTCCTGAAAGTTTTCCCGGTAGACTTCAAAGAGCGAAAAAGGCAGCTTCGAACCGCTGCCGGAAAGCTCGCTAACAAATTTGCCGTACGTCTCGACGATGGCGAGGTCGTGGTCATCGACAAAAATGATGCCCTGAAAGAGCAGGCGCGAACGGCTGAGGACCTTGGGCTTCACCTGGAATGCGTAGGTGTTGAGTTGGTCGAGCTTCTGCTGGCCGGCATAAAGGAAATCGTAGTTGGCGATCTCGCCGGTGGTGAGGAAAAAGAGTGGGATGCTGGCCATCGTGTTGACGTCCTCGAGCGAGTATTTCTCGACCTTCAGGGTGGATTCGGGAGGCTTCGTGACACGCCAGTACCGCTTGCCGTCAGGCCGCGTGTATTCGAGGCCGGTGACGGTAAGTTTGCCGCCGGAATCCTCCAGCTCCTCGATACGAATGGTCTGGGTGAAATCGTAGGTGTCGTAGACGGCTTTCGCGGCATCCTCATTCGCGGCGAATCTCCGGATGATTTCCTGCTCGGGGATCGGCGGCGGGCCGGGATGCGGCACCGACGGAATGCGCTTCACTTCAAATTTCGGGGGCGGCGCCATCGGGCCCTGGGCGTCCTGCGCGCGGGCCGGCAGCGCTGCGGCGACGAGAATGACTGCGAGCGAGGCGGCAACGAGTGTGCGTCGATGCATTTTGAAGTTAGATGCGGCGCGCGGGCGTTGCGTTGAGATCCGCCGCGCGTTCCGCAGCGGAAATTATCATGGCACGGCGCTTGGTGATGCAAGAGATTGCGGCTAAAATCGCTGATTCATAGCTGATTCATAATTGACCGGCCGCGAGCGAGACTGCCGTGGGTAAAGAAGAGAGCGCGAGGCGCTACTACGTCAGTGGGATTGTGCAAGGGGTGGGATACCGCTACTTCGCGCAGGGGGCCGCGAAGCGGCTGCAAATGGCCGGATATACGAGGAATCTGAACGACGGCCGGGTGGAAGTCTACGCGATCGGTTTGGAAACTTCACACGCCGCCTTGCGAGTGGAACTCGAACGCGGACCGCGGGGAGCCTCCGTGTCGCGCGTAGCCGAAGAGGACGCGGAAGTGGAACTGCGATTCGCGCGGGGTTTTTCCATCGAGTACGAGGATTAGCGAAAGAGGAGACATGGACGAACTGAAGAAACTGATCCGCGAGATCCCGGATTACCCGAAGCCGGGCATCCTTTTCTACGACCTGACGACGCTGCTCAAGGATCGGAACGGATTTCATAATCTCGTCGACAGCCTCTGCGACCATTACAGCGGGAGGAACGTCGACATCGTCGCGGGAATTGAGGCGCGCGGATTCATTTTCGCGCCGGCGCTGGCTTACCGGCTGGGAGCGGGTTTCGTTCCGGTGCGCAAGCCGAAGAAACTGCCGTGGAAAACGGCTTCGGTGACGTATCAGCTCGAATACGGCTCGGACCAACTCGAAATCCACGAAGACGCGGTGCGCCCGGGCCAGCACGTGCTTCTCTGCGACGATCTGCTTGCGACGGGCGGGACAGCAGAGGCCAGCATCGACCTGGTTCGCAAGCTGGGGGGCAAAGTTATCGGTGCGGCATTCGCCGTGGAGCTGAATTTTCTGAATGGGCGATCGAAACTGCCGGGTGTGGACGTGTTTTCGCTGATCAAGTATGACAAGTGACCTACGACCTCGCACTCCACATAAGCAGTACCGAATAGGCGCGTCACGCCGAGCATCTGCGCCGGGCACGGCATGCTGTGCCCCTACAAGAGACTTTGGTCGATTGCGTGACGGCTAGCCGTGGTTGCGGCGCTGGCGGACGACCTCGAAGAGCATCACGCCGGCAGCGACGGAGACGTTGAGGGAGCGGACCGGGCCCGCCGTGGGAAGCGAAACGAGAAAATCGCAGCGCTTGCGGGTCAATTCGTGCAGGCCTTCGCCTTCGCTGCCGAGGACGATTCCGACCGGCCCCTTTAGATCGACCTCTGTATAACTTTTTTCCGCGCGTTCGTCGAGTCCCACCAGCCAGTAGCCGGCTTCCTTCATTTCTTCCATCGCGCGAACGAGATTTTTTACGCGCGCGACGGGCAGATGAGCGAGCGCACCCGCGGAGGCCCGCTCGACCGTGTCGGTCAGGCCGGCGGCGCGGCGTTCGGGGATAACGACGCCCTGCGCGCCTGCGGCGAGCGAGGTGCGGACGATGGCACCGAGATTGTGCGGGTCCTCGATGCCGTCGAGCAGAACGAGAAGGCCCTGCCCAGTTTTCGCGCGAAGCAAGTCCTCAAGCCCCACGGCGGGTTTCGCCGCGGCGAGCGCGGCGATGCCCTGATGTTCGCGCGTCCCGGCGAGCCGATCGACTTGCTGGCGGTCTTCGAACCGCACCGGCACGCCGCGAGATTTCGCCAGACGCACGACTGCTTCGATGCGTTCACCATGCCGACCGCGCGCGATCACGATGCGGTCGAGCGGCCGCCCTGCCGTGAGGGCCTCCTCAACCGCGTGGAATCCGGTCATCCAGTTCATAACATTTCCTTCAAGAAACCCAAACCCGCAAGAGAGATTCCTCGGGCCGCAAAATGCGCGACCCTCGGAATGACAACGGGAGCAGTTGTCAATCGAAGGCGGCGCAGAATTCGAGGATGCGCTGCCGCGTGCCCTTCACCGGCACGGCAAAACCGAGGCTCGCGGCCGAGTCGAGCAGCAGGATGACTCGGTCCAGTTCACCTTCTCCAATGCGGCCCGCGAGCGCCAGGCGAATCGGAAAAAAGAGCGACCGGCCCCGGTACGGCAACGCCGCCTTCATGCCGTCGATTATCTCCTTGAAGCGGTCCGAATTGACATCTCCGCCGTCGAGAATGCGGTTCGCGAGCTCGCGGATTACTTCGCGCGCGCCTTCACGGGCGAGCACGGCCTGATGCGTTGCGTTCTGCAACAAGGCCAACGCATCGTAACGGAAAATCAAACCGAGCAATTCGGCAAGCGCGGCGCGATCGGCCGCGTGCGGGCCAAGGAGATCCGCCGCGCGCGTGAGCCACGCTTGCAGCGGGGCGTCCGCGCCCATGTCCTGTTCGGCATAGGGCCAACCGCTCTCGCGGAGGATCGCCGCGACATCGCGGCCCGTGAAGAGATTCGTGGCCGAGAGTGCTGTTTCCACTGGCGTGTTGGGAGACATGGAGGGAGATTCTAGTGCTGCCGCACGGTGGCGACGGCGTGGCAAGCGATGGCTTCGCCGCGACCGACGGCGTCAACACCTTCGTTGGTCTTCGCTTTGAGGTTGATCTGGTCGGTGGTGATGCCGAGCGACTTCGCGAGCGCCGCGCGCATCGCGGGAAAATGCGGGCCGAGCTTCGGCCGCTCGCAGATAACGACCGCGTCGAGATGCACGATGCGGAGGCGGCGATCGGCGAGCAGCTTGCGCACGTGTTCGAGGAAGAGCAGGCTCGACGCGCCCTTCCACTTCGGATCCGTATCCGGGAAGTGCGTGCCGATGTCGCCGAGGCCGGCCGAGCCGAGCAGCGCGTCACAAAGCGCATGACTCAGAACGTCACCGTCGGAATGCCCTAGCGAGCCTTTGTCGAACGGAACCTCGATCCCGCCGATCATGAGCTTGCGGCCTTCGACGAGGCGGTGAAGATCGTAGCCGATTCCGGAGCAGGTCATTTCGCGCGGCGCTCCTGGTCGAGATAGAAGCGGGCGAGGTCCATGTCCGAGGGGCGCGTGATTTTCAGGTTTCGCTCGGAGCCGAGAACGACGAAGACGTCGTGGCCGAAGCGCTCGACGAGCGCGGCCTCGTCTGATGCGGTCACGTCGTCCTGCTGGGCCTTGCGGAAGGCATCGCGCAAGAGCGCGTAGGAAAACACCTGCGGTGTCTGTGCGAGCACGATGCGCTCCCGGGGGATCGTGGCCGAGATCAGCGCGACGTCTTCGGGCAGGCTCGCGCGCTTCACTTCCTTTACCGTGTCGATGGCGGGAATGCCGAGAATGGCGGCGCCGCGGGCACGCGCCTCCGCAATCACGCGCTCGATCTGCTCGCGCGTGACGAACGGCCGGACGGCATCGTGCACCACGACGATCTCCGTGGCCGGGTCAACCTGCGCCAGGGCGTTGGCCACCGATTGCTGGCGCGTGTCGCCGCCGTGGACCACACGCGCGGGCCGGCCGAGCGCTGCTCGGGCGACCATGTCCTGCAGAGACACCACGTCGTCGGCGCGCGTGGCGATGAAAAAGTCGGTAATAGCGGGGCAAGCGGCGAGGCGGCGTAACGTGAAAATAATCAGAGGCACGCCGTCGAGTTCGAGGAACTGCTTCGGCAAATCGGCGCCCATGCGCGTGCCGAGCCCGGCGGCCGGAATAATTGCAGCGATTCGGCTCATTGGAAGGCTAGCAGTCTAGCGCAACCGGGGCGTTCGGAGCGAGGACAAGGTGTCTCGCACACCTTCTCAGGACCGCCCGGAATCGGGATAGAGCGGGCGGGGCGGGCGTTCGCCGCCCGGGCCGCCGGTTCCCGGATGCGTCTCCGCCGAAGGAACGGGGCGCGGGGTTTGTTCGCCGCGCTCGTCGTAGCGGCCGAAGATCATCTTGCCCGCAGTGGTCTGGTGGACCGAAGTCACGACGATGTCGATCGTCTTGTTGATCATTTTGCGGGCGCCGTCGACGACGACCATCGTGCCGTCATCCAGGTACGCGACGCCCTGATTGTATTCCTTGCCCTCGCGCAGGATAAAAACGCGCATGATTTCGCCCGGCAGGACGACCGGCTTGAGCGCGTTCGCGAGCAGGTTCACGTTCATAATCTCGATACCCTGGAGCGTGGCGACCTTGTTCAGGTTGAAGTCGTTGGTCACGACCTTCGCGTCGTAGCGCTTGGCGAGCTCGATCAGCTTCAGGTCCACGTCGGCGATCTGCGCGAAATCGTCATCCGCAATCTGCACGTCGAGGTGTGGCATCTTCTGAATTCGCTGCAACACCTCGAGGCCGCGGCGGCCTCGCTGCCGCTTCAGCGGGTCGGACGAATCGGCGACGAGCTGCAACTCGCGGAGAACGAACTGCGGAATGACGATAGTGCCGTCCAGGAAGAGTGCGTCGGCAATATCGGCCACGCGGCCGTCGATGATGACGCTCGTATCGAGGACCTTGACGGAGTGCTTCGTGCTGCGCTCGCTGCCGAAGAGGCCGCCGAGCGCCTGCAGGTTCAGCATGTCGCCCTTGTTCGCGCCGAGAACCAGGCCGATGTACGTCATCACGAGGAAAACCGCGAGGCTGAAGAACGAACGCGTGCTCTCCGGCATCGTGGTGTGCGTGAGAATGAGAGACGTGAGGTAGGCGCCGAGGATCCCGAGAATCGATCCCGTCGCCGCGCCGATCAGGCGGCGAAGACTCGCCCTTCGCAGCCGCACCTCAAAAAGGATCACGGCGAGCGCAAATACCAGGCCCGCGAGGGCGCCGTATCCCTCCGACATGCTGAATGGCCGGAAGTGGAAACCAGCCGCCACGCAGACAACCGTGAAAATAAGGCGGAACGCCAGCATGTCCCAGAACGTGCCGACTTGGACCCCAGACGACCGGGAGAACGCGACCGGCTTCAAAACCACATTATCGGGAGCGGCACCCGCCGGGCTCCGGCCGGGCACGTTAGAAGGCCTTGCCATGGTTGCACCCTAATAAAAAGTGTATGAACGTATGAGTCAGCGTGGACCCAATAGTTCGATTTTTCGTTCCGGCGCTGAGAAAAGGTTGCGCACCGGTATGAATGAAACCGCCCAGGAAAAAGTATGCGCGTAGTATAGCACTGGGAACAAAGCGCGCAAGCAGCGCGGAGCATGGGCCGGAATCGTCAGAGGTAATAGCGCGGCACGCGGCGGCCGAGGGCGCAGAGCAGATCGGAGGTGACGGTGCCGATCTCGCGGGCCGCGTCCGAGACGCGGATTTCGGCGTCGCCGTCGCGGCCGTAGATCGTCACGACGTCGCCGAGCGCGACATCGGGAACGTCCGTGACGTCGAGCGTCGTCAAATCCATCGAGATGGTACCCACAAGCGGCGCGCGACGGCCGCGCACGAGGACGCATCCGTGATTCGTCCGCTGGCGCAGGATGCCATCGGCATAGCCCGCATTGATCACGGCGATGCGCGACGGCCGTGCCGTGACGAACCGGGCGCCGTACCCCACCGGCTCTCCGGACGGAAGATCGCGCAGCGTAATGATGCGCGCGCGGAGAGAGAGGCTGGGCTCGACCGGCAGGCGGCGGCGCACTTCCTGGCCCTTCTCCGGAGGGTCGAACGAC